>CAJICE010000131.1_pt1 | contig 64498 bp, 60 predicted proteins | sample 9199531 | NCBI WGS metagenome assembly CAJICE01 (sample SAMEA7708327, study PRJEB35096) | sediment metagenome | biome: marine neritic benthic zone biome [ENVO:01000025]; feature: sediment [ENVO:00002007]; material: shallow marine sediment [ENVO:03000034] sea grass bed [ENVO_01000059] ... | reverse complement strand
TTCCGGACAATAAAGATGTTCTCCCCGGGCCCCTCCGACACATACCCCTCCGCATCCAGAAGCAGGGCCTCATTATAGCCGTGCAGCACAGCCTCCCGTTTTGCCAGTTGAGAGTTGATATAGGCACCGCATGCCTTGGCCTTGGTCATAATGGTATTCACGTGGGAGCGGGTATAGGATGAGACCATCACACGGATACCATTTTTCAGTCCTTCTTCGCCGAGATAGGTTCCCCAGGGCCAGGCGGCGATCACCACATGGATCGGATTCTCTTGGACATAGAGCCCCATTTCGCCGTATCCGATGAAGACAATAGGGCGGATATAACACTCTTTGAGACCATTGATACGAATCGTCTCAAGGGTATTTATTGTGATTTCCTCAGGAGTAAAGGGGATCTTCATCTGCATGATATGAGCCGATGCAAAGAGCCGGTCCACGTGTTCCGTGAGACGGAAAACGGCCGACCCACTGTTCCCTTCATAACAGCGGATCCCCTCAAAAACACCCAGCCCATAATGCAGGGTATGCGTCAAGACATGGACCTTGGCTTCTTTCCAGTCTACAAACGCACCATCCATCCAGATCTTTGAAGCTTCTTGAATCATTCCGGTTCCCTTTCCACACAGGATAAAGACATTCTATAAAACGTATAATATTGATGTATTGGTGTCAATCATTTTCCTTGCTTCCGGTCATCCAGTAGTCGATGAAAAATCTCCCGGGTTATTTGTGTCACCGAATGATAATCATCAAGAAGTCTATGGCCCGGCAGGGTTTTGCTATCGTCTGTATAACCCATGCGTAAAGCCAGTGCATGATTTTTCCGGGGGTCCGATGTGAGAGACGTAATGGGTCGATCCTGTACAATTCTGACCCTGCTTTCAAGCCTGTGGAGAAAGAGGTAGGATTCCTTGAGTGAAAAGGCGTCCTCTTCTGAGATAAACCCATGACGGAGAGCCCCTTCAAGAACCTGAAGGATGCTGGCAGATCTGATCTCGGGGGTTTCACGGCCATAAAGGAGTTGAAAATACTGGACAATAAACTCGATATCGATCAGGCCTCCTGCACCGGCCTTGAAGAAGAGAAGGCCCTCTGCCGGACGGGCCTTCTCTTTCTCGATCCTCGAACGCATCTCCAGAATCTTTTGATTCAGGTCTGTCGGCGGCGGCGAACCATAAAGGGTTTCCTGGATCAATGCATGGAGCCTGTTCCCTGTCTGACGGTTTCCTGCGCAGCAGCGCACTCTTGTCAGGGCCTGCCGTTCCCAGGTTTGTAGGCGGCGTTCAAAATAATCTTGAAAACCTTTAAGAGACTGGACCAGCGGGCCTCCCTCCCCAAGAGGCCGCAGGCGAAGGTCCACACGGAATACCACACCTTCTGCTGTCATGGAAGAGAGAAGGGTGACGATTCGCTCGGCCAGGCGGGTAAAGTAATCCCCGTTTGAAATTTTTTCCGGACCGGTACTTTCACCATCCTGTGAAAAGACAAAAAGAAGATCCAGGTCCGACCCATAGGTCATTTCCTCGGACCCCAGTTTTCCACCCCCCATGATAGCAAACCCCGCCTGTTTCCCATCGGCCTCCTGAGGGCTTCCGTAGATTTCTGACACGTCTTCCATCGCCAGGGTATAGGCCGATTCCAAACAGGCATCCGCAAGCCGGCTCAGGGACCGTGAGGTCTCAAGGAGTTCTGTCTCCCTCAGGATATCCCAAAGTCCGATTTTCAACTCTTCCACATGTTTGAATCTGCGCAAAAAATCAATTCTTGCTGCGCCGGATGAGGTTTTATTCAGACCTTCCATGAGGTGAAGGTAGATCTCATCTTTTTGTGGTAGGGGGTCTGTTAAATCTTTACCGAAGAGGACTTCAATCGAATCGGGGTGGCGAACCAGGAGGTTAGAAAAATAGTCGCTGATACTGAATAGTGTGACAATCCTCTGCATGGCAGTAAAATTCTCTTTGAGTAGTCCATAAAAAATTTCTCGGGCACCGTATACAGAGGTGAATCGTTCCAGATGATTCAGGGCCATGTCCGGGTCTGGTGAAGAAGCAACCTCCCTCAGAAGGGCCGGTGCAATTTTCATGAAAAGTGTTCTGCATCGAGTAGAGGTGTGGGCATAAGGCGGCCCATCTTTTAAGAGCTGGATGTTTTTATAGGTTTGCCGGGGATCCTGAAACCCAAGACGTGATAAATGATCATAGACCTCCTCGACCTCTGCCTCGCCAAAGAGGATGGCGTGAACAGGAGAATCTGCTCTACTTCCTTCTTCGTCTTTTTCGTAAAGAAGATTTTCAAAGAGTTCTTGTACTCTTTGCCTGTGACGGTCGAGTTCTTTAAGGAAAGTCTCTCCATTCAGGGCACCGCATCGCCTGGCCAGCTGCTCGATTTTTTCCGGTTCAAGGGGGAGCGTCTGGAGTTGGAGTTGATGCTCAACTTGAAGTTTGTGTTCTGCATCTCTCAAAAAGGTGTAGGCACTGGAGAGCGAAGAAAAATCTTCATAGGTGATCAGCTTTTTATCACAAAGCCGATGAAGAGCCCGAAGGGAATTTCTTTCCCGAACCCAACGGATCTTTCCTCCATAGATGAGCTGCAGGGCCTGGATAAAAAATTCAATTTCACGAATTCCCCCCCGGTCGAGCTTGATGTTGACCCCGCGGGAAGGTTTCTGACTAAGCTCCTGCAGGATCTTCCGTTTCATCTCCCTGATTTCATCAATGGCTGTATAATCAAGATATTTTCGATAGATAAAGGGACGGAGGATATGGATCAATTCGTTTCCCAAAGAGAGATCTCCGGCAACGGGCCGACATTTAATCAGGGCCGCCCGTTCCCAGGTCTGGCCAAAGGATTCATAATAAAGCTCATAGCTCCTCAAAGATGACGCCACCGGACCATGAGACCCTTCCGGCCGGAGACGGAGGTCCACGCGGAAGACAAAACCGTCCTCGGTGTTGGCGTTCAGCAGATCAGTGATTCCTTCAGAGAGCCGGACAAAATAGAGATGATTATCCATTTTGCCCTGAGTCCCTCCGGAAGCATTGGAAACACCTGTGGTCTCCCCCCCGTCCAATTCATAGAGATAGAGAAGGTCGATATCGGAGCTGAAGTTAAGTTCCGATCCACCGAGTTTGCCCATGGCCAGGATCGCAAATCGGCATTCCCGCAGGTTTCCTGTTTCATCTTCTCGGCACGGGGTTCCATGGCGCAACATTAGGAAACGATTCACGACCTGATAAGCGGCTTCCAGGCAAACCTCTGCCAGGATGCTCAAGCTCTCTGCGGTTTCAGTGAAATCCGAAAACCCGGTAAGGTCTTTGGCACCGATTCGAAGGATTTCCCTTTGTTTCAGATGGCGGAGAATAGGGTATGCTTCTTTCAGGTCTGTGGTCTCCTGGCATTGTTCAAGAACCTCCTGGATGAGGGCCTCTCGATTTATTGGCCTCTGCCATATCCGGTCCTGTACAAGCCAGAGAAAGAGGTCAGGATTCTGGATCAGAATTCCACTCAGGTATGGACTGGACCCGAAAAGTATTGTGAGGATTCGAAGTGGTTTAGGCCCTTTCTCAAGGGTTTGAAGGATATCTATCGGGGTTTCAAGTTGATTAAAAAAGCGTTCGCCGTGGTTCAGGGCCTGTTCAGGATGTGCTGTTTCCTTGACCTGATCAAGAAGATTCATGAGAAATGCATCAGATTCAATATGGGGAGTGAGGTTTTCGGCAATGGACTTCAGGTTCTTAATGACGGTTCTATTATACGGGAGGTTGTATGCCCCGAGAAAGGATGCGCCTTCTTCAGGTGGGGGTTCCTGCTCTAATAAAGCTTGGAGTCCTGTCATGCTCTACGATCCTCAGGGCATGGCTTCAAAATGATATCTTTTTCATTCAGGGAACAGGTTTGGATGGCTGAATGAACCCGAATATTGCATGAGTAAATCTATTACGAGGCCTGATAAGCAGCCACATGCGGCGTTACAGGAAATTTCCTGACTTCGAAATATTTCAATATGTCTTCAGCCAGAAAATTTTCTGTGCCTTGCCTGTGGCGCTTCTATGGCCTCTCATGACGATTACTCATGCAATATTCGGGTTAAAGATATAATAATATCTGTGGATTGTCAAAAAGGAGTTAAGACTCAGGAAAAGATTAAAAAATCAGGAAACCGGTGGTTCTAGACATCAAAAGAAGATTGTTTTCTGGTATTAAAATGATCTGTAGATTCACGGATTTTTTTAACCTGTTTTACCAGTTCCTGCAGGGCATCTAAATATTCGTCTTTAGGGGCATGACTGTCAGACCGCATCCTGTAAATGAGGTTATCCATTGTTTTTTCAAGATCTTGACAGGGCAGTTTGATTTTTTCCAGGCAATTGTTGAATGTGATGATCAGGCGGTTTGCATCGTCCACAAAACTTTTAATCCGCATATCGTCACCGTTTCGAACGCTTAGCCTCAGGGACAGGTCGCCATTTGAGATGTCTTTCAGGTTTTCTTTGAGCCGGCTGAAGGGCCCGATAAACTTTCTCGAGAGAGACCAGGCAAAAAAGATGATCAGGAGAAAGTACCCAACAAAAAGCATGAGAAAGAGGAGGGATGAGTCTACGTATCCGCTTATTGTCTTGGAAAGAAGGAGTAATAGGAAACCTCCCAGCAGGACAGTGAGCAGAAGCGTTAATGTCTGAAAAAACAGGTCTCTTTCAATAAAATAGCGCTGTTTTTTCACGACTTCTTTCCCCATGTTAAAGACCTCAGTCACACGATGTATTATTTCCATTATAAACGATTTACAAAATGAGTGTCAAGGATGAATGCCTTGATACCCGTGCCATCCTGTGATAGGATTTCAATAACAAAAACAATGAAAAAACGGGGTGTTCCATGTTTTATGCAGGAATTGATGTGGGGTCCAGGACCACCAAGGCGGTGATCCTGGACAAGAACGGAAAAATCCTTTGTTCAGAGATCCTTACGACAGGTGTTAACGGATCAAGAGCCGCGGATCAGGCTGTTGAAACCTGCCTCAATCAAGTGCAAATCCGTCATGATGACCTTGCATTCATCGTCTCCACAGGTTACGGCAAAAAGAGGATCGCCCGGGCAGACTCATCCCAGACGGAGATCACCTGCCATGCTTGGGGGGCCCGTTATGCCTTCCCTGAAACCCGCACCATTATCGACATCGGCGGACAGGACAGCAAGGTGATTGTTTTGAACGGATCCGGCTCCGTGGCCGATTTCGCAATGAACGACCGATGTGCCGCAGGAACGGGACGTTTTCTTGAATTCATGGCGAGGGTCCTCCAAATGGACCTGCCCCAAATGGCCGCCATACACCACGATACGACAAAGACTCTCTCCATCAATAGTCTGTGTACGGTTTTTGCCGAATCTGAAATTATTTCACTCTTATCAGAAGGGCATCCGGTGGAGGATATCGTCCGGGGATTGCATGCATCCGTTGCTGAAAGGACGGTGGCTCTGCTGAAACGGGTACCCTTTGTCCCTTCCATAACCATGAGCGGAGGAGTGGCCTGGAACAGAGGAGTTGTGGAGGCCCTGCAGGGCCGTTTACAGCTAACGCTGAACATCCCGAAAGATCCTCAGATTATGGGTGCCCTGGGAGCGGCCGTGATCGCTCGCAGCAAGGCCCTGGAATCCTCAAAGGAGTCCAGCCGTTATCTGACCATGGATCCCTAGCCCGGATATTGTATGAGTGAGTCTTAGTGATTCTTTGCTGGTACTAGTGGTTTAAAGGAAGGGCTGAACGGCGTGCAGTTTATTCCTTTGTCATCATTTTTTCCCGCTCTTCTTCTTCAGTTTTGCATTCAATACACATGCTGGTGACGGGCCTGGCCTCCAGCCGTTTTAACCCGATTGCCTGACCGCACTCTTCGCAGACACCATATGTCCCTTTGTCAATACGCTCCAGTGCCTGGTCGATCTTGGTCAGAAGGCGCTTCTCTCTTCCCTTCAGGCGGAGAAGAAAGTTGCTGTCTATCTCTACGGTTGCCTGATCACCCAGTTCCGGAAGATTACCGCTTTGGCCGCCGAGCTTTGAAGTGATGGCTTCATTGGCCCCTGCTAAAATCATTTTTTTCTTTTCGTGCAGGCCTTTCCTGATCTTTTCGAAAACCTTCTTCTTGGTGCTCGATCCCGCTTTTCCTGCCATCTGAACCTCATTCTTCTAGTCGGTAACGTACCACTCTCTTAAACAGAATACATTATCCTATCAAAACAATATATGCAAGTCAAGATGATTTCAACGTCTCGATTCTACTCATAAAGCATAGGGCCTCCAGCCGTATGGGTGAAGCAGGCCCTGAAATCTCTATAGAGGCGGTTTCATAATAATTCATCGGCGGTATTGAATCCTGCTGCGGAACGAATCACCACCTGATGTCATATCTCCCTCTTTCGGCGGAGCGTACACGTCGGAATGCAGGGCGCTCTGCATCCTTTGTCATCCCAGTTTAGCGAAGTCCCCCTTGATTGCTTTGCAGACACTTTGGCGGTTTCCTTGCGAGCCTATCATGTCCGGAAAAAGGGGCCAGGATAATCATTGAAAGATCGTACGCAAACGGCTTACATCACACCTTTCGTTGACAAAGATAGCCGACTTGATTAGAGTAACAGATTCGAGGTAAGTGACCGGGGCACATCATAATAGAGATGAACTGGAAATAGGTCTTTGGAAATGAGAGTGAAGCACCTATCCTATGGACAAAAAATTTTTTAAAAAGAAAGCACTTTTTCCCCTTCTTGTTTTTATCCTTGTACTTCTGATCATTGAGCTTCGGGCAGTACTCAATATTTTCTTCCCAACAGAGGCCTTGAGAGAATGGATGACACGGACACTGGAACAGGAAATTTCTGTTCAGATCGCCATGGACGAGATACAACTCCATGTTTTTCCCCGACCGTCCGTCCGGATCATGAATGTCACTTTGACAGATCCAATCAACGGTCATGCTTGGGTGCGGGCAGACTCCCTGGAGATCAAGCTCAAGCTTTCCTCCCTTCTTCAGGGTAAGGCCCTCCCCTATAAAATGACTCTGAAACATCCAACGATTCAGGTGCAAAGAGACTTTCATGGGGCGTGGCTTTTTATGCCTCTGCCCCAGTCCTGGCGTCATGAAAAGGAACATCAAGGGAGCGATCCCCTATCCGGGATCACAATGGAGAGCATCATCATCAAGGATGCCTCGGTCGAGGTTCTGGATCAACGCGCTCCATCAAGGGGACCTTCTTTAATTTTGCAGGAATTGGATGTTCATGTTCAGGGGATCGCAGGGGCGGCACCGATCCGGGTGAAGGTCAATGGGCACTTTCCCCGCAAGCTCTTTGAATTAAACTCTTTATATATCCAGGGAACTCTGTCCCAGGCACCGGGTTATTCAGATCTAAAACACCTTAAAGTTGATGCAGACCTTGCCATTTCTCACATGCCCGTGGAGGTTGTTAGGTCTTATTTTCAGGAGTTTCTGGACCTCCAATTGTTTTCAGGAGAAATGGACTTGAAGGCTCACTGCTCATTCATTCCGGATCAGGAATTAGACATGTCCGGAGAGTTGATGTTGAATAATTATCTACTCGTGATCCCCCAGTATGCCACGAGGCCTCTCACAGGGGAATCGGCTGTACTGAACTTTGACTTGACCCGGGCTGAAGAAGCCATCAGTGTACGCCACCTTTCCCTTGGGTTTGGAGAGGCGTCTATCTGGGGACATGGAATCTGGACACAAAACCTGCATGGAAAACCCTGGTATGGGATATCCATGCACGCCTCAAACCTCTCTTTTGAGGAGATACAGGGATTTCTTCCCGATAAGCTTTTGCCTTCAAAAGTCATTCATGCGCTACAACATGCGACGTCAAGCGGGAATCTGGACATCCCCTTACTGGAAATAACAAAAGGTGACTATAGACCTCCAGGAGAGACAGAAACCAGGAATATCCGTCGTACAACCGTCAAGATTGCCTTTCACAATTTCGGCCTGAACACGGAATCGGATTTTCTTTCATTGGAGTCGGTGAATGGCGAACTCTATATATATCCCGAGTCGATACAATTATGGGATCTGAGAGGAAACTACGGAAGGTCAAGGGTGGACTATGTCGGGGGAATGCTCTCCCGTATTCCGGGCGGCACCACACATTTTGAAATCGATGCCCGTGTCAATCTGATGGAGGCCCAACATCTGGTCCATCAGCTTCCTGAAGACTTTCGCACCATCATGCCTTTTTCCGAAATTCTCCAGGCCAGAGGATATGCCCACATCAGCGCCGGCTTCTCTTCCTCCAGCCTTGCAGAGATACCGGTGACAATTGATGGAACAATGGACCTGATCGCCGCTGGGTTTTCCTTCCCCTTTTCTCCTTTTGTCTTCACCGGAATTCAAGGAAGGCTGACGTTCAAAGAGAACAACGCCCTTCCCTTTACCCTCAAGGCCAAGATTGATCAGCTCCCTGCCGATATTAACGGGGAAGTTCATGGTCTCTTCGGTGTGGACCCTCATTTCTTTTTAAGGGTTCATGCCGGGCCCACTGAGAAGGAGTTTGTGAATTGGTTTCCTGTTTTGGAGGGCTTCTTGACCTTGGGAGACGAAAGCCCGTCATTCACTCTCCTCTTAGACGGGACACCTGATGAAATGAAATTCAATGCGTCCCTGGATCTGACCCGAACGACTCTTACGGCACCTGACTGGTTGACCAAAAAAAAAGGGATTTCAAGTTCTTTGGAATTAACGGGTCTATCCAGAAAAGGAGAGGAGATGATCGTCCAGCTTGGGAGGTTGGAGCTGGCAGGTCAATCTCTTCTATTCAGCGGGAGCATTCAGGGCAAGGAAGAGGTTCTGCATACCTTTGAGGTGAAGAGCGACGCCCTCTCTCTTCAGCCGCTTGCGGAGATCTTTCCCATGATTTCCGGGTCCCCTTCCGGATCGACCCTTTCCGTAGCGCTTTCTTTATCCTACCAGCCACAAAAAAAAGGCACATTGAAAATGGATGGGAAGATTCTCATGGATCAGATGTTGATCCGCCCCCGGTTCAGCCATTGGCCTCTCAAGAACCTCAGTGGAATGTTGAATTTTGCCGGGAATGAAATCTCGGCCAGTGAAGTAAAATGTGAATGGGGGGACTTCCCCTTCACCTTTGGCTTTACGCTTCCCCTTCATGACACATCTCCATCGGTATTTCGAATAGATGCCCCTTTTTTGAATATAAATAGTCTGTTGAATGAAATAGCTGCAAAAGAGGGGGATCGGTTCAGGGACAATGAGAAGGTTATGAAACAGAGATGGTTCCAGGGAGAACTGAATCTTACAAGGGTTATCTTTGAGCCCTTGGAACTTCAGGATTTCCGTGCGAACATGGTCATGAAGGACGGGTTATTTACCATTTCGTCTTTTACGACATCAGGACTTGACGGAAGAGCAGATGGAAAAGGATGGATCGATTTTCGTTCAGGTGAGGGCCCTCTGTTCAACGCTGAAAGTGTGATTTCAAAAGTCAGTGCAGAAAAGTATCTTCAACTCTTTCCGCATAACCGCACATTCTACGCCGGTAAGATTTCGGGATCCATAGGTGTTCGGGGTTTGCTCTACCCGAACCTTCTTGAGTCGGCCCGAAAGATGTCAGGGGAAGCCCATCTTAAGATACAATCTACTGAGGAGAGAAACTATCTGTTCAACCTGATCAACACAGTGATCAGCCGGGTGGAAATTATGATGGGGAAGAAGGATGAACTTTTTCGGATCTTGGAATACGATGAGATGGGTGGAGACTTTATCATTCGTGATGGAAAATTTCACACGACCAACTTTTACATTGACCAGCATCACACATTTGATGTCTCGGGCATCACCTTGGACAAATTGACCGCAGCCGTTCCCATGCGGATCAAATACAATGTCCAGGCAGCCGGCAGTTTTGACTTCCTGGATACAAACATTGATTGTTTTATCATGGCTCAACCCTTCTCGATGACGACCAAGATCGTCAAGAACATCCCCATCGCCGGAAAGGTTTTAACCGGAAAAGATGAGAGCCTCTATTCCGTATATTTCCGATACAGGGGGTTCATACGATACACGTACCGCGGTACGGAACAGAGCGCGAAGCTGGACCGGGTTGACTTTGAAGACCTGCCAGAGGACTTCAAGGGTCATTTGAAACCATAGGAGTTACCAGAAGGGCCCTCGTCTCACCATGGTTAAAACTTAAACGCCTACAATGACAAAAAGAGCCTTAAACAAAAATGCCTAAATGTTGTGCAGTTCTGAAATTAGGCACATTTTGTGAACAACCCCATTTTTCTGTTATAACTATTTGGAAAATATATATAATTATGTTTTCGTGATCAATTTGCCCGATATCATGACTAATTAATACGCGTTTAACCGATGAAAAAAATATTGAGAGGTCCCATCCTAAACAAAATTATTATTTAATTTCAATAGCTTATATATTTTATGGCCGGATCAGGGGAATTGGCACCGGGTTTGCAAAACCAGATGTCTTGACGGATGAATCTTTCTTTAAAGTATGCAAGGCAGGAATGCATTAAGTTATGAAGAAAGCATTATATTTTAGAACCCAGCAAAGAGGAGGTGAGCAAAAAACTTTACAAAAAAAATATTCTTATGATACGTTTAAACTTCTTCTTGTCCGGGCCTTTCTTCTTTTGACATGACCTAAGGAGAGAACTTATGAAAAAAGTGGAAGCGATCATCAAGCCCTTTAAATTGGAAGAAGTCAAGGATGCCCTCAATGAGATTGGAATCCAGGGAATTACGGTCAGCGAGGTCAAGGGGTTTGGAAGGCAGAAGGGTCACACCGAACTTTACCGTGGAGCTGAGTACGTTGTCGATTTCCTTCCGAAAATCAAGATTGATATCGTGCTGGAGGATGACATGGTCTTGCGAGTCGTTGAGGTTATTCAAAAGGCCGCTCATACCGGCAGGATTGGAGACGGAAAGATCTTTGTCGTCCCTGTGGAAGAGGTCATTCGAATTCGTACTGGAGAAAAGGGTAAAAATGCCCTTTGACCCGTGACAAGTGTTTCATCCGATATTTTTGAAAAGGAGATCTGCAATGACACCCAAAGAGGTTTTAGAGTATGCCAAGAAAAACAATGCAAAGATGGTGGATCTGAGGTTTATGGATTTCCCCGGTCTCTGGCAGCATTTTTCTGTTCCCTTACATGAGCTTGAGCTCTCCACATTTGACGAAGGCCTGGGGTTTGACGGTTCCAGTATCCGGGGCTGGCAGGCGATCCATGCCTCGGATATGCTGGTCCTCCCGGATCCGGCAACCGCCATCATGGATCCTTTTACGGAACATCCCACACTCATTATGATCTGCAATATTGCGGATCCGATCACCAAGGAACGCTATTCCAGAGACCCGAGATATATTGCCCATAAGGCAGAGGCCTATCTCAAATCCACAGGAATCGGAGACACCGCATACTTCGGGCCCGAAGCCGAGTTCTTTATTTTTGATGATATCCGTTTTGATCAGAACGAACATAGTGGCTACTATTATGTTGATTCCCAGGAGGGTATATGGAATTCGGGCAGGGAGGAGAACCCCAATCTCGGCTACAAACCCCGGCACAAAGAGGGTTACTTCCCGGTCTCCCCCACGGATAGCTACCAGGATTTGCGGACCGAAATGACCCTGATGCTCGAGGAAATGGGGATTGTGGTTGAGGCACAGCACCATGAGGTCGCCACTGCCGGTCAGGCTGAGATCGATATGAAATATGCTCCCCTTTCCACGATTGCCGACAGTCTGTTGCGGTATAAATATGTGATTAAAAATATTGCCCGCAAACACGGCAAGACCGTGACCTTTATGCCCAAGCCCATTTTCGGAGACAACGGGTCAGGCATGCATACCCACCAGTCCATATGGAAGGAGGGGAAGCCTATCTTTGCCGGAAATGGATACGGGGGATTGAGTGACACCGCCCTCTATTACATCGGCGGCATTCTGAAACATGCGGCAAGCCTGGTGGCCTTTACCAACCCAACGACCAATTCGTTCAAGCGGCTTGTGCCCGGTTACGAAGCACCTGTGAATTTGGCCTATTCCTGCAGGAATCGCAGTGCGGCCGTGAGGATCCCCATGTATTCCGCCAGCCCCAAAGCCAAAAGGGTGGAGATCCGTTTTCCCGATGCCACCTGCAATCCCTATCTGGCCTTTTCAGCCATGCTGATGGCAGGATTGGACGGTATCGAGAACAAGATCGATCCGGGTGATCCCCTGGATAAGAACATCTATGATCTGGCTCCGGAAGAACTGGCAGGTGTTCCGTCCGTTCCCGGCTCCCTTGACGAGGCGATTAATGCCCTGGAAGAGGATCACGAATACCTGCTCAAGGGGGACGTCTTTACTCAGGATGTGATAGACACCTGGGTCTCCTACAAGCGGGAAAATGAGATCGATGCCATCAGGCTACGTCCCCATCCTTATGAGTTTTACCTTTACTATGATATTTAAGTTCCTTATACCGGCGGCCCTATTCATGGCCGCCGGTAATATTACTTTCCCAGGTTAATATTTAAACGCCCACAACTAAGGTTTAAATGTCCTTTTTCACAAAGAGATTTCAACCTGAATCCTTTTAAAATCCGCGATCATTCCGGAATATAGACTCTTTTATAAAATGTTACTTTACTTTTTGTAAATTCGTGGTATAGTTTTAAGACTAAATTCAATACAAAATAAATATACCTATTGTTTTTCAATACGTTATGAGAGGAGGTGAAAAATGATGAGAAAAACGTGGCTAATATTGTCCATGATCATGGCGTTTGCGTTGCTGGTCGGATTGTCTGCCTGTCAGAAGGCAGAGCAAGCAGCTGAGAAGACTCAGGGCATATCGGAGAAGACGGCTGATGTGGTTAAGGATATGGGGCAGCCCATGCAGGAAACAGCCGAAAAGGCCGGGGGTAACATGGAGGAGATGGCTCATGGGGCCGGTGAGATGGCAGGAGAAATGAAAGAGTCCGCCTCCGAAACCGCAGAAGGGATGGCACAAGAAGCCGGTGAGATGGCAGGAGAAATGAAAGAGACTGCCTCCGAAACCGCAGAAGGGATGGCACAAGAAGCCGGTGAGATGGCAGGAGAAATGAAAGAGACCGCCTCTGAAACCGCAGAAGGGATGGCACAAGAAGCCGGTGAAAAGGCTCAAGGCATGGCCGATGAACAGGCCCAAAAGATCATGACCAAGACCAAGGAGATGGGCGACACCGTTCAAGAAAAAACAGCAGTAGAGACTCAACCGATGGAAGAGGCCGTCGAAGAGAAGTTACCCGAGATGCCTGCTACCGATGTAAAATAATTGCCGGTTGATAATCATTTGTAATGGAAGGGGCTTCACCCTTGAAGCCCCTTTTTTTCTTCGCAAATCTAATGAAATGGTTTGATTGAGCAAAAGCTATTTTGTTTTGAACTGATTAAAAGAGGTTGTGATGCAGATCCTTATATCTTTGCTATTGGTGTTCCTGATTATCGGTGTGATCTTGTTCTTGGGAAAGACCGCATGCAGGAAGGTCGGCCAGGAAGAAGCGGAGAATGCACAAGACAACGGGAAAGAGATCGCATCAAAGGTTGACTCGCCCGGTTAGAAATGCCGCTGCAATCTGTACTTTTTGTGCTTCGTAATCAACGCGTGATCAATTTGAGAGTTCTACAAGGGATAGTCCGGTGCAGTCATATCCAGCAGATCGATAGGGGAAACATGAAATAGAGATGTTCTAGCCTGAAACCTATGCGGCAGTTTTTTTCACTGATACCACCTCGCTCAGACCACTTCAGGGATTACCCTTTCAATTAGTCGGAAGGGAACCACGAAAGATCCTATTTACTCTCCATTCTGACGTGTGCTAGACTGATAAAATTAAAATGAGTCTGTTGGCGTAAACCATTGTTTTCAAAAGATCATGACAAGAGAATCTCAATTTTCCACCCCCTACACAACCATTTTTTTGGGTTTGGCTATCCTGGCCGGACTCTATCTGATAAGTTTACACAACTACCTCCTCTTTCATAGTATCGCAGAGATATTCAGCATTATTGTAGCGTTCGGGATCTTCATGATTGCATGGAATGCCCGACGAGTCATAGAGAATAATTATCTTCTCTTCATCGGGACTGCATACCTCTTTATCGGCGGTCTGGATATGATCCATACTCTGGCCTATAAAGGCATGGGTGTGTTTCAGGGCCATGAAGCAAACCTTCCGACCCAGCTCTGGGTGGCCAGCCGTTATCTGGAAAGCTTTTCTCTTCTCTTTGCACCTCTCTTTCTCGGGCGCAGGCTGAAGGCCAATCTTTTGTTGATCTTCTATGCCCTGGTAACATGCCTGCTGCTGGGGTCTATCTTTTTTTGGCCCGTCTTCCCAGACTGTTTTGTCGAACCTGAGGGGTTAACCCCATTCAAAAAGATAAGCGAGTACATCATCTCCCTGATTCTCTTTTTATCTTTTTCATTCTTGATTCACAAGCGTAAAGAGTTTAATCAAAACGTACTCCTGCTCCTTGCGTTGTCCATTTTTCTGACTATCGGATCTGAGTTGGCCTTCACATTTTATATCCACCTTTATGGTTTTTCCAATCTGACAGGTCATTTTCTAAAGATTTTATCCTTTTATCTGATCTATAAAGCGGTCATTGAAACAGGTCTTGTGAAGCCTTACAATCTTCTCTTCCGCAATCTGAAGCAGAAAGAGCAGGCTTACAAAAAGGAGCGGGACAAGGCGCAGCAATATCTCGATATTGCGAAAGTGATCATTGCCGTTATTGATAGAGATGGCCGTTTGTCCATGATCAATAAAATGGGTTGTGAAATATTAGGATATGAAGAAAAAGAGATGGTCCAAGCAAACTGGTTTGATACGTTCGTTCCTGAAAGAGATCGACTTGAAATGAAAGCCGGTTTTGCTAAGTTAATGGCTGGCCATATAGAACCCATGGAATACACTGAAAACCCTGTTCTGACGAAGTCCGGAAAAGAACGATTCATTGCATGGCACAACACCGTTCTGAGAGATGACTCGGGAGATATTCTTTGCACCCTAAGTTCAGGAGAGGACATCACTGAACGAAAGAGGGCGGAGAATGCATTGAAACGTAGCGAAGAGAGGTACGCACTGGCCCAGAGAGCCGCTAACGTAGGAAGCTGGGATTGGAATATGATAACAGGTGATCTCCATTGGTCTGACCAGATCGAGTCGATGTTCGGATTCGGGTATGGTGAATTCGGTGGAACCTATGAAGATTTTCTCGAATGTGTCCACCCCGATGATCGGCAGAACTTGATTGAATCCGTCGACACCTGCATTAAAGAGGATAAGGATTATGATATCGAACATCGAATCGTCTGGCCGGACGGTACAGTCCGTTTTATGTCCGAGACCGGTGATGTGATCCGAGATGAGGAGGGTCATGCCGTCCGGATGCTCGGTGTTGTCCAGGATATCACCGAACGAAAACAGGCTGAGGAGAAAATATCAAATCTTGCCAGATTCCCATCAGAGAATCCGAACCCGGTATTAAGAATTAACCATGATAACAGGATCCTTTATAAGAATGAAGCAGTGAATGTGATACTGCAACAAGAGGGGCTATCAGAAAAAGAAATTTTTAAGATTCTCCCACATGATATAGAAAAATTAATCCGACAAACATTAGAGACGGGAAAATCATTGTTTGATCTGGAGGTCAAGATCGGTGATAGCACCTACTCATTCAGTTTAGCTCCCGTCTCAGGAAGCCGGTATGTGAATATATACGCTACAAATATCTCCGAACGCAAGAAGGCTGATGAAGCACTTTATGGACAGCTAAATTTCCAGCAGGCATTGATCGACGCAATCCCGATCCCTGTTTTCTACAAAGATATCGAAGGTCGTTATCTTGGATGCAACAAAGTCTTTGAGGCGTTTATCGGACTCAAGAGAGAAGAGATCGTTGGTAAAACTGTTTATGACATTGCATCCAGGGAACTTGCAGATATATATCAGGAAAAAGACCTTTCGCTTTTCAATAAACCTGGAACCCAGGTCTATTTTTCTAAAGTGAAGGATAATTCAGGCGAGAACCACGATGTTATTTTCCACAAGGCCACTTTCAAGAAACATGATGGCCAAGTGGACGGGCTGGTGGGTGCAATCCATGACATCACGGAGCGCAAGAAAATTGAAGAGGCGCTTGAGAACGCTTATCGCTTTCTTAAAATTCAGAGCCGGTATAGTGAACTTTCTCCTCTGCTTAAAGAATTTCTGTCTGAAGTTCAGAGCTTTACTGGCTGTACTGCGACCGGAATCCGTATCTTGGATGACGATGGCAATATGACTTACCAGGACTATGCGGGTTTCAATCAGGCATGTTATGAGACGGAAAGCCCTGTTTCCATCAAGACCGACCGATGCCTGTGCGTCCATATCGTCAAGGGAGAAACGGATTCATTGCTGCCGCACATTACTGAAGGGGGGTCTTTTCACATCCATAGCACCACACGCCTATTTGACAAGGCTCCCAAAAAAGTGATCGGCAATATCCGCAGTGAGTGCAACATTCTGGGATTTGGCTCAGTCGCATTAATCCCGATCCGATCGGGAAACCGAATTCTTGGATTAATACATGTCGCAGATGATCAAGAGAACAGGATCCCCCTGGAGACTCTGTCAGTTCTGGAAAAGGTGGGACTCCAATTGGGTACGGCAGTCCTCAGGATAAAGGCAGAGGAGGAACTTCGAAGACACCAGGAGCACCTTATGGAATTGGTGGAAGAGAGGACCATGGATTTGACGGCAGCCAATGAGCGCCTTCTTCTGGAGATCATCGAGCGAAAGGACGCGGAAGATCTGTTGAGCGAGTCCGAAAAGAAATACCGGGGGCTTTCCCAGGAATTTCATACTCTTCTGGACGCGATCCCTGATGCCATTCTCCTCGTCTCGCCCGATCTGAAAGTCCGCTGGGCAAACCAGGGCGCGGCAGCCCTGCTGGGCAAGCAGGTCTCCGATCAGACCGGCAAACACTGCTATCACTTATGGGATCACACTCTTTCCGCCTGTAATGAATGCCATGCCTTAAAGTGTTTTCAGACCGGGCAAACCATGAACGACCAGATCACCACTCCAAACGGTCGAATTCTGGAAGCCCATTCATTCCCGATTCCCGGTGACGTCGGAACAGTGGGTAATGTGATCATTGTCTACAGTGACATTACGGAGAAGATAACTCTCGAGGCCGAGGCCATGCGGGCTGCGCACCTGGCTTCTCTGGGAGAGCTTGCGGCCGGTGTGGCTCATGAGATTAATAATCCCACCAATGGAATCATCAACTACGCGCAGATTCTGCTTGATGAATCGGATAACCACGGAACGGGAAGAGATCTTGCTGAGAGGATCATTGTTGAAGGAGACCGTATTGCCCGCATCGTCAAGAATCTTCTTTCTTTTGCCCGTGACAGAAAAGAGGGCAAAAGCCTGATTCACATTTCTGACATGCTCGATGACTCGCTGGCGTTGACAAAAACCCAGATTCAAAAGGAGGGGATTCAACTGAACGTGGATGTTTCTCCGGATCTGCCCGGAATCATTGCCCACCCCCAGCAGATACAACAGGTCTTTTTGAACATCATCAATAATGCGCGGTATGCCTTGACCCGGAAATACCCTGAAACGAATGTAAATAAAATTCTTGAGATCCGAGGTGAACAGATAACGATTGATGATTGTCCCCATGTACGAGTCACTTTCCATGATCGTGGTACAGGCATACCGGCTGACGTGAGGGGTAAGGTCTTGCATCCATTTTTTTCTACCAAACCCGCTGACAAGGGGACGGGCCTGGGTTTAAGCATTAGCCATGGAATACTCAGTGATCATAATAGTAAGCTGATCATCGATAGCGTGGAGGGAGAGTTTACCAAAGTCATCATCGACATTCCCGCTGAAGGAGAGGGAGAAGGATGAAGGCAAGAATTCTGGTCATCGATGACGAAGAGAGCATCCGATTCACATTTGAAAGGTTTCTCTTAAAGGACGGGCATGATGTGGTCACAGCCATCAGCTATGATGAGGCACTGGCAAAACTTGCCGAGATTGATTTTGATGTGATCTTTGCGGACATTATCTTGGGTGACAAGACTGGAATCGACCTTCTGGGGGAGGTCAAAAAGAGGAACCTCAAGTGTCCGGTGGCCATGGTTACAGGAGCCCCGAATATTGAGACCGCATCCAAAGCGGTTCGGCTCGGGGCCTTCGACTATATTTCAAAACCGGTGGACAAAAAAACCCTCCTGCATACGGCAGCCATGGCATTACAGCACAAGCTTGTGATTGATGAAAAGGAAAAATACCGGTCCAATCTTGAAGCTATATTCAGGAGTGTCAAAGACGCAATTATTACTGTGGATAAAGAGATGGTCGTCGTTGAAATGAATGATGCAGCCAAGAAGGTGTGCGGGTTCTCACGAAACAATGCCTTGGGTCAGGCCTTTCGAAATCTTCCAAAAATATGTAATGGGAGGTGTACGAAGATCCTTGAGGCAACCATAAAGCAAAGAAAGTCGGTGGACGTCAGGCAACTCGAATGTCCGCAAGCGGAACGTTCGGGGCAGGTGGTGAATGTCACCACATCTCCTCTCCTGGATAGTGACGGTACGTTTTCCGGTGCCGTTATGGTCATTCGGGATGAAACCCGCCTGGCCAACCTGGAGCGAGATTTAGAAGAACGCCGTCAATTTCAGAATATTATTGGTCAAAATGAGAAAATGCAGAAGATCTATACACTTATCGAAGACCTGGCGGATGTTCAGACCACCGTGCTGATTACCGGTGAAAGCGGGACAGGCAAGGAGCTGGTAGCTGAGGCATTGCATTACAAGGGGGTTCGCTGCGAGAAGCCTCTTGTCAAGGTGAATTGTTCAGCACTGACTGAGGGCCTGCTTGAAAGCGAACTCTTCGGGCATGTTAAAGGTGCCTTTACAGGCGCTATGAGGGACAAAATCGGGCGTTTTCAACGTGCCAACGGCGGAACGATCTTTTTGGATGAAATCGGTGACATATCCCCCAGGATGCAGCTCAGGCTACTGAGGGTACTCCAGGAAATGGAGTTTGAGAGGGTTGGGGAATCCACACCTGTGAAGGTAGATGTCCGGGTGATCGCTGCGACCAACCAGGACATTCATGCAAAGGTCAGGCTTGGGGAGTTCAGGGAAGATCTATACTACCGTTTAAGGGTGGTGGAAATAATATTGCCTCCGCTCCGTGAACGGAGAGACGACGTTCCGCTCTTTGTCAAGCATTTCCGTGAGAAGTTCAATCAGAAGTTCAATAAAGAGATTGAGTCCATCTATGAGGAGGTGCGGAAGACCTTCATGGACTATGAATGGCCGGGCAATGTTCGAGAGCTGGAGCATGCAATGGAACACGCTTTTATCCTATGCAGGGAACGCAGCATTACCATGGATCATCTCCCCCCGAATCTCAAATTGTCTATACAGGATGAAGCCGGTCCTACCCGAAAAGGGAGTGTGGACGGCCCGCAGCAGATCTTGGAGGCATTAGATAAATCTGGCTGGAACAAGTCGAGGGCAGCCCGCCTGCTGGGGATCAGTCGCAGAACCCTCTACCGGAAATTAGAAGAATACAATATAGTGGAAAACAATTCCGCCATGCAATAATATGTGTATCATGACACACATATGTGTCAATCAATAGTGTAACATGGCACACTATTTCTTTCCTTTAAGAGACTTCCAAAATCTTTCTTTCTTCGATAACTAAATGATTTTATTATAAAAAAATAATAAGTGCCACATTTCTACCTATTGGCACGGTTATTGTAAATTCATTTTACATCAATCAAAGACATCTTAATCTTAAATAATCGAAAACTTATACACTAAATAGAAGTGTCCCTGGTTCCATCGGGGACCCAAGGGACATAGATATATTGGAATTAGAACATTCTAATAGGGATAAGAATAAAAAGATGATTTGTCCATTGGTCAAGAACCCCTTGAAAGAGTGTTACTGTGCGAAAATGGATAGTATGAGCACAGAGGAAGCGATTTATTATTGCGGCAAGCATTACTCCAGATGTGGAATCTATCAAAGATACCAGAACGAGCAGTAGGCCTTCAGAAAAAGGAAATTTGAGGTATGAAAAGGCATATTTTTCATTAACTTACAAATTCAGGAGCGTTAACCCGCTTTGTTCTTTAAGCGGGAATGAACATGGCGACTGACTGCAAGGTGTTGATTTGATTGTGTAAATTTTAATAAACATGAAAAGATCAATATCTGCAATAATTCTTAAAAAAAAATGAATGAACATATTGACAAACAAGAAAATTGGTATATAATACAAATAATATTAAATATACTATATTAGTCATGATTAAAACAGATAATAAAAAAAGAGGGAATCAAATGACTTGTCCAAAATGCTCAACAAAAATGTTTAGAACAAGCCTCAATTATGAATCCAATGGTCTGGACAATTTCTCAGTTCTGGGGGACACCCTATTCTACAAATGCCCCATCTGCGGACATCATCATTTTCTGAGGACCGAAACCAATAAAAAGGTCTTTATAAACGGCCAGAAAATCAAAGGTATTCCGGTAGACGTGGGTTAGGCTATTGTCGATTTCTCTGTAGTTCAGACCTGTACATATATATGCATTCTTCTTTGTTCTGTGGACATTCAATGCTACACGGTTCGATATGTATGATAACATCCGAATTTCGTATCCGGGACTCGATCTCTTTTTCAATATGATCGGTTATCTTGTGTGCCTCGGCAATACTTTTATCCCTGCAGGTGACAAGGTGCAGATCAATCATCTTCTGTGACCCTGATCTTCTCGTCCGCATCTTGTGGTACCCCATGATCTCCGGGGAATGACTTAAAATAATTTTTTCTATTTCGATTTGTAAATCCCTGGGGATATACTTGTCCATGAGGGCATCAAGGGAATTCCGTAAGATACGATAGGCTGAAAGAATCACCCAGGCGCCGATCAGGGTGGCAATGATCCGATCAAAGATAATCCGTCCCTGCCACTGGGCAAGGATCAGGGCGATCACCACACCCGTATTGGTATAGGTATCCATGGTAAAGTGATAGGCGTCCGCTTTCAGGAGCGGTGAGTCCGTTTCCTTTCCGATTCTAAACAGCCTCCTCCCGACCCAGAAACTGACCAGGCCTGAGAAGATCATGACCAGTATGCCGGCATCGAAATCAGGAACCTCCTGTTTGAAAAAACTCTGCCGGACGCCCTCCCAGACCAGCACGGCACCCATGAAGCCCAGCAGCAATGCTTGAAACAAGGCAGCGATATTTTCTATCTTTCCGTGACCGTACGGGTGTTCCGGATCCGCCGGCTGGATCGATTTTTTCATGGAAACATAATTGATGATAGAGGCGACCAGGTCCATGAGGGAATCCACCCCTGCTGAGATCATACCCAGAGAATTAAACAATAATCCAGTGGTGACCTTCAGCAGGGCAAGAAGGAGAGCTGCCACAACGGACAGACGGGCTGCCCGGATCTTTATTGTCTCATCCGGAGTGTACATGGCCTATTCTCTGATCTTGAGAATCCAAACAGATAAACAGAATAATGGAATATTTGAAACAGCACATAGGACAACTTAATGAGATTGCTTTTCAAGGTCCAAGAGCCATTTCTTGATACGTAGCCCCGAACTGAAACCACCGAGGGAACCGTCTTTTGCAATCACCCTGTGACAGGGAATCAATAGCGGGACAGGGTTCGCTCCACATGCAGCACCGACGGCACGGCATGCCAGCGGATTTCCGATTTTTTGTGCGACCCATTGGTAACTTCGTACAGTTCCGTAAGGGATCTCTTGCAGTACCTGAAGAACGTGACTCTGAAAGGGAGTCAGGCCCGTTAAGTCAATGGGTGCGTTGATCTGGTCGGCCCTGCCCTGGAAAAAAAGTTCCAGCACCCCGGTCAATTCATGAAACCTTTCATCCCTGCGTACAGGGGGTGTATTGAAAATTTTTGCACATCTCTTTAGATGATGGCTGAACCCCTTTTCCCTGAATGAAAGACCACAAATCCCTTCTTTTGTTGCAAAGAGCCCCAGATTGCCCACCGGCGAGGGCAGGCGTGTATAAAAGACAGGAGGATACATAAATGTCTCAGGGTTGACGGCTATCAACCCTTCTCTTTTCCATATTCTTGACGCATGAAAAAAAACATATTTCACTTTAACACAGAAAAATAATGTCTTGCAATGAGTTTTATGGCTGATTATGAAATGGATTCAAGGCAGAGTCGGCCCATGCATTACCATGAGGCGATTTGACCTTGACACCCCTGTCCCCCCTATTATATATTCCATCAGATATTTTTGTGGAGGAGAGGTTTATGAAAGTTATTCTCAAGGAAGATGTTGAAAATCTTGGCAAGATTGGAGATCTGGTCCCTGTAAAGCCGGGATATGCTCGAAACTATTTGATTCCCCAGGGCAAGGCCATTGAGGCCACGGTGCGTAGCGTCAAGTCACTTGCACATCAACAAAAGCTTGTGCAGGACCGGATAAACAAAACCATCAAAAGTAACGAGGCGCTTGCTCAAAGGATTGAAACTATATCAGTTACGATCGCACAAAAGGTTGGGGAGAACGACCGCCTTTTCGGTTCGGTCACGGCCAGCAATCTATCAGATGCCCTGAACGAAGAAGGAATTAAAGTCGATAAGAAGAAGATCCAGTTGGAAGAACCGATCAAAAAACTCGGTGTTTATACCGTCCCCGTCAAGCTGCATCCAGAGGTTTCAGCGAACCTGAAGGTTTGGGTCGTGGAAGAGAATTGATGGTTCCTTCTTTCAGAGTGCAAAGATAATATTCGCTTCATTTATCATACTTAACCCCAAATACGAGAGGGAATAAGCATTGCTCCCGTCAGAAGATATCTTGGAGAGGGTTCCCCCTCAGAATATTGAGGCTGAACAGGCAGTGCTTGGGGCAATCCTCATTCAGAATACAGCCCTGAACAAGGCACTGGAAAAGATCACGAGCAACGATTTCTACAAGGGTGCCCACCAGAAGATCTTTTCGGCCATGATTCAGATGAATGAATCTGGAGAGGCCATAGATCTGGTCACCCTCCGTGAATTCCTCGTCAAGAATGAACTCATTGAAGCGGTAGGAGGGAGCGTCTATCTTTCCCAGCTCACCGATGTGGTTCCGACCGCGGCCAATATCCAGCACTACATCCGGATTGTCAAAGAGAAGTCGATCAGCCGTCGTTTGATTCAGGTGGCCACAGAGATTGTTCGGGAAGGTTTTAAGGACGGACAGGGTGTCGAACAGCTGCTGGAGTTTGCTGAAAAGCGTATCTTTGAAATCTCCGGTGAGAACATCCGTCAAGGTTTTGTGGATATTGGCGCGATCGTCAAGGATAGCTTCAGGGTCATCGAACAGCTCTATGAAAAAAAAGAACTGGTGACCGGAGTTCCCACGGGATTTACGGATCTGGATGTCAAAACCTCAGGACTGCAACCGTCGGATCTGATCATTGTGGCGGGAAGGCCCTCCATGGGGAAAACCTCCTTATGCCTGAATATTGCCCAGCATGTTGGGATCGAGACCAAAAAACCTGTGGCCATCTTTTCCCTTGAGATGTCCAAGGAACAACTGGTTATCCGAATGCTCTGTGCAGAGGCTAGAGTCGATGCGCACCGGTTGCGTACCGGGCAGTTGGGAAAGGCTGACTGGCCGAGGCTGTCCAGTGCTGCGGGAGAGCTTTCCGAAGCGCCGATCTTTATTGATGATACTCCGGCGATCTCCATTCTGGAGATGCGGGCCAAGAGCCGAAGGCTGATGTTGGAGCACGGTCTTTCCTTGGTTATTGTGGATTACCTCCAGTTGATGCGCGGACAAAGCGCGGCTGAGCGCCGGGAACAGGAGATCTCCGAGATTTCACGCTCACTCAAAGCTCTGGCCAAGGAGCTCAACATACCCGTGATGGCCCTTTCTCAGTTAAACAGAAGTGTGGAGTCCCGGCAGGACAAAAAACCAATGCTGGCCGATCTAAGGGAATCCGGTGCCATTGAGCAGGATGCGGATGTGATTCTGTTTGTCTACCGGGAAGAGGTTTATAAAGAGACCGAAGATAACGAAGGCAAGGCGGAGATTACGATCGGGAAGCAGCGTAATGGTCCCACAGGTACGGTGCCCCTCTACTTTGACAAGAAATTTACCCTCTTCAAGAACTATAGCCAGCGAGATCAGGAAAGGGACTATGCTGAGTCTGCGTCCCACTTTAGCTGAGATCGATTTACAGGCCTTACGTTATAACCTTCAACAGGTCAAACGGCTGATCGGTCCCGAAAGAGAACTCCTGGCAGTGGTCAAAGCAGATGCCTACGGACACGGTGCAGTGGAAGTCGGGCGTGTGCTGGCCAAGGAAAAGGTCCGATATTTTGGCGTGGCCACTGTGGAAGAAGGCATAGAGCTTCGGAAGGCCGGCATCCATGCTTCAATGACGGTCTTAGGCGGGGTGTTACCAGAGCAGAATCATCTTATCCTGGAATGGAACCTTACTCCCATCATCTACTATCTTGCCTGGGCGGAACGCCTCTCCCAGATGGCCCGGAAACTGGGAGAGGAGATCGCGGTTCACGTCAAAGTCGATACCGGCATGGGTCGCTTGGGACTTGCCGTTGACGAGGCCTTTGATGTGATACCGAAAATGGCCCGTCTTCCCGGTCTGAGAATAGAGGGGGTCCTTTCCCATTTTGCCGATGCCGACCTTGAAGACAAGGCCTTCACGCAAGGCCAGCTGAATCACTGCCTTGCTTTACAGGAACACCTCTCCAGCGAGGGGATTCAGCTACCCTTCTGGCATCTGTCAAACAGTGCCGCGGTCATGGATTTCGAGCCCGCACTGTTTAATATGGTGCGGCCGGGAATCATGCTGTATGGGTATATGCCTTCCCTCACCTTCCCGGGAACTGTGGAGGTGCGTCCGGTGCTATCCTGGCGGACTCGAATCATCCACCTCAAGGAGGTTCCTCCAGGCACACCGCTCAGCTATGGACGGACATTTGTGACCCGCCGGAAGAGCCGGATCGCCACCCTGCCCGTGGGGTATGCGGACGGGTATTCCCGACAACTCTCCAATCAGGCAGAGGTGCTCGTCCATGGCAGGCGGGCACCTGTGGTGGGACGGGTGACCATGGACATGATCCTTGTTGACGTTACCCATATCCCTGACGTCCGCCTGGAAGATTCCGTTACCCTGATCGGAGAAGACGGCGGCGACCGGATTTCTGCATGGGATTTGGCACGGTGGTCCGATACGATCGCATACGAGGTGCTTTGCGGTATTGGCCGCAGAGTGCCGAGAGTCTATTGCCAGGGAGATGATTCAAAGCGAGTCATACAGCGCTCCGGAATATAGTAACGTAGCAGAAAGCATAACCTCAGAGGGACTTTTTTCGAAGCCGACATGGGTGAGATGACGTCAGTATCGAGGGGGACATAACGTTGTTTGGTTTACTGGAAGCCCTGGGCAAACAAATCATGGCCGGCATTGAAGATGCCGGAAAAATTATTATGCTCTTGTTCAGGGCCGTTATCTGGGCCCTGCAGCCCCCCTTCTATCTGAATAATACCGTCAAACAGATGCTGGAGGTCGGGGTTCATTCCATTCCTGTTGTGCTCATTACAGCCACCTTCACCGGTATGGTCCTGGCCCTTCAAACGTACACCGGCTTTCAGCGGTTCAATGCCGAAAGCCTTGTGGGAACGGTGGTGGCCCTTTCCATGACCCGTGAACTCGGTCCGGTCCTGACCGGGCTCATTGTGGCCGGCCGTGCCGGTTCGGCCATGGCAGCAGAGCTCGGGACCATGAGAGTGACCGAACAGATCGATGCCCTGTATACCCTGGCGACCAATCCGATTAAGTATCTGGTCGTACCCAGGATGATCGCAGGGGTTGTGATGTTACCGGTGATGACGATCCTGTCTGACATTGTGGGTATCTACGGAGGGTTCTTTGTCAGCGTCAATGTACTCAATGCCAATCAGACGATCTACCTTAAGAGAACGTGGGATTATTTAGAGTTTAATGACCTTTACAGCGGACTGTTTAAGGCCGCTGTCTTTGGCTTGATCATCGCACTGATTGGATGTTATAAAGGGTTTTACACACGGGGGGGTGCTGAAGGAGTGGGTCAAGCCACCACCGGCTCGGTTGTTGTCGCCTCCATGCTGATCCTTATCTCGGATTATTTTCTTACAGCGATACTCTTCTAGGATTCAGCAACCAGTGTTCAGCTGTCAGGAGAATAAAAGGTGGGCATGGATTTTAAATATGACCAATGATCGGCCAGACAGAGAAAGGGATGGCAGAAACAAAAAAGTGGTGTTTTCGAATTCCGATTTACTCATCTTTGATGGGAGTTGCTGAGCGCTGATGGCTGAAAACTGCCAGCTGACAGCCAAGAAACTATGATCAAGATTGCAGATCTGTATAAATCCTTTCGAGAGAACAAGGTCCTTCAAGGAGTAGACCTGGAAGTCCGCGCCGGGGAGAGCATGGTCATCATCGGAGGGAGCGGCTCCGGAAAGAGTGTGCTGATCAAGCACATTATCGGTATTCTCAGACCGGATCGTGGACGGGTCTATATCTCCGGTGAAGAGATTACAAATTTGAATGAACGGGATTTGAATCAAGTCAGAAAGAAATTCGGGATGCTTTTTCAGGCAGCGGCATTGTTTGACTCCCTGAGTGTCTGGGAAAATGTCGGATTTGCACTGAAGCAGCATACGGCTCTTAGCGAGAGTCAGATCCGAAGGGTCGCAACTCAAAAACTCGCGATGGTGGGGCTCTACGATGTGGAAGAACTTCGCCCCTCTGAGCTTTCAGGAGGTATGCAGAAGCGGGTCGGTCTGGCCCGGGCCATCGCCATGGAACCGGAAATCCTGCTCTATGACGAGCCGACAACCGGCCTCGATCCAATCAATGCCGATATGATCAACAATCTGATTATAGATATGCGGGAAAAATTGAGGGTGACGTCCGTGGCTATTACACACGATATGGTGAGCGCTTACAAGATTGCTGACCGGATCGCAATGCTCTACAAGGGGAAGTTGCTGCAGACCGGTACCCCCGAGGAGATTCAAACAACAGAGAATCCTTATGTCCGACAATTTATCTCTGGAACAGCCGAAGGGCCGATCACAGAGGATTTAGAACAAGATCTGACGGATAGGAGAGCAACATGAAAATGAGTGCAGAGGCAAAGGTGGGACTCTTTGTCTTTATGGGGGTCCTGATATTGACCTACATGTCCTTCCGGGTGGGAGATTTTTCTGTGACCGGTAAGGCCGGCAAGATGATTCATCTTGTTTTTGACTCGGCGGCCGGTTTGAGCAAGGATGCATCGGTACAGATTGCAGGTGTCGAGGTGGGAAAGGTCTACGAAATTCGGCTTAAGGACGGAAGAGCCGACGTTACGGCCCGTGTCAATTCCGAAATTGTAGTCGATCGTGATGCCAAAGCCTATATCCGTTCAGTGGGACTCCTGGGAGACAAGTATGTGGAGATTCTACTGGGACACTCTGATGAAGAGGTTGAGGACGGCGGAACAATTTTTGCCCCCTCTGAAAGCGAAGACATTGGAAAGTTAATCAGCAAGCTCTCTTCGATTGCTGACGACTTCAAGGCCGTTTCCAATTCTCTGAAGGGTGCCCTGGGCACCGATGCCGGTGAGAGTTCGATACGTGAAATATTGGAGAATTTTCGCGAAATGAGTGCGAACCTTAATCAGGTTGTGATCCGAAACGATGAACGGTTTGAGCGGTTTCTCAGAAATATTGATGAGCTCACCGCGAATCTGAACGAGACGGTAAAGGTCAGCCGTCAAGATTTCAGGCAGACAATGACCCATACCCGCTCGGCCAGTGAGTCAATCGATAGCATCTTCAAAAAAGTGGATGAGGGGAGCGGGACATTGGGAAAATTGGTGAACGAAGGCGAGCTCTCAGAAAACCTGAACAATGTCCTGCTTTCAGCCGAGGACGTCCTGGGGGTCAAAAAGAAATACAAAACATTTGTCTCGCTTCGCGGTGAAGAGCTCGTGGAGATTGATGATTCAAAAGGGTATGTCTCTTTGACGTTGCAGCCTCGAAAAGACAAGTTCTATCTGTTTGAGCTGGTCAGCCCGGAAGAGACCAAAGGCAACTTCTCGGAAACGACGACGACGAGTAATATTACCAACACAGGAACGGGTTCAGGTTCGGAATTCTTTCCCACAAACGTGACACAGACCATCGAAAAGGAGAAACGGTCGGATGATCTCATGTTTACAGCCATGTTCGGGAGAACCTTTGGGCAGACCTCGTTCCGAATCGGGCTCGAAGAGAGCACCGGCGGTCTGGGTATGGACCATACCCTTTTGGGCGAGCGTGCGAAGCTTCACTTTGATCTCTGGGATTTCAAAGGGGATAACAGTTTCGGCGGTGCTGCACATGCAAAGTTCAGGGTTGACCTCAATTTCCTGAAATATTTTAATCTCGTTGCCGGTTATGACAATTTCCTGAACGAGGAAGATGATTCCCTCTTTTACGGAGCGGGCATGGAATTTGAAGACGAAGATATCAAAGATCTCTTTAACTTTTTGCCCTTTCAGTAATGATCTGTTGTGTCGTTACAGACAGAGTATAGTCAGAATGTAAATAATAGCTCTTGTGTGTTCAGGGGCGTGAAGAGCTTCGTGTAAGACAGACCAATATGACCAAGACAAAAATCCTTTTCTCCTGCCAGGCCTGCGGATACCAGGCATACAAGTGGATCGGCCGGTGTCCGGACTGCGGGGAATGGAACAGTTTTGTTGAAGAGCGGGAGACGGCGCGACGCACTACCAGGAAGCCTGTCCGTTCCGAGCCTGTTTCACTTCATGCCATACCCATGGATCAGGAAGAGCGTACGGAGATCGGCCTTGCGGAGATGGATCGGGTTCTGGGCGGCGGTCTTGTCAAGGGATCGGTCATCCTGATCGGCGGAGATCCCGGCATCGGTAAATCTACACTCCTGCTTCAGCTCACAGATCTTCTGTCACGAAAAGGCGAGAAGGTCCTCTATGTGACGGCCGAGGAGTCGATACGTCAGGTCAAGATCCGTGCTGACCGGCTTGGCTTAAGTTCGGGAAATCTGAAAATTCTTTCTGAAAACTCCCTGGAAGCCATTATGGGAGTGATGACTGATCTTTCTCCCGATGTGATCGTCATTGATTCGGTTCAGACCGTCTATACCGACCAGATTCAGTCAGCACCGGGGTCTGTGAGCCAGGTGCGTGACGTGGCAGGAGAGCTGACACAGCTTGCCAAGAAACAGAACCTTTCCGTCTTCTTGATCGGCCACGTTACCAAAGACGGGAGTATCGCCGGTCCAAGGGTCCTGGAACATATGGTGGATACGGTTCTCTATTTTGAAGGAGACAAGGGGCATGTCTTCCGTATCCTCAGAACCATGAAGAACCGCTTCGGGTCCACTCAGGAGATCGGGGTCTTTGAAATGACCGAGTCCGGTCTGGCTGAGGTGGCGAATCCCTCGGAAATCTTCCTTTCAGAACGGCCCAGTGCGGTGCCCGGTTCAGTGGTGGTGGCCAGTATGGAGGGAACCCGGCCCATTCTGGTAGAGCTTCAGGCCCTGGTTTCTGCAGTGGAATTCGGTGTCCCCCGGAGAATGACAACCGGAGTGGATAAAAACCGTGTCAACCTACTCGTTGCCGTACTGGAAAAGCGTGTCGGCATCCCGCTGCACAGCCAGGATATCTTTGTGAATGTTGTGGGCGGCATCACCCTTTCTGAACCGGCCTCAGACCTTGGTATTGTGACTGCTGTGGTCTCAAATTTCCGGGGAATCCCGATTGAAGAAAAGGCCCTCCTGTTCGGTGAAGTCGGCCTCGGGGGGGAAGTGCGTGCAGTGAGTCGCCCACAGGCCCGAATCCGGGAAGCGGTGAAACTTGGTTTTCAGCGCTGCATCCTTCCCCGTCGTTCTCTCCCTGAGGCAGAGGGCCTCGGTATGGAGGTCATTGGAGTAGATTCGGTCACCGAACTGCTCGAGATTATCGTGTAAGGAAAGAGAGATGCTTCGGGATCTTCGTATTCAGAACTTTGCCATCATCGAAGATGTCTCTCTGCCATTCGATTACGGACTCAATATTATAACCGGCGACACCGGTGCGGGGAAGTCGATTCTGGTGGGGGCCCTCGGACTGATCCTGGGCGGAAGGGGTTCGCCGGACATGATCCGGACGGGTGCAGAACAAGCACGGATCACCGCCTGCTTCAATCTGAGTGCTCTTCCCTTGCAAGCAGAACGGATTCGGGATATGGGTGTGGAGATCCCGGATGGGGAACTCATCATTCACCGGACACTCAACCGGACCGGGAAGACCCGGGTTACGATAAATGGAGACCCTGCCACAGTGGGCCTCCTTTCACGTATCGGGGAAAGCCTGGTCGATATACACGGTCAGCACGAACACCATTCACTCCTGAACCGGGAACTCCATATCGATCTTCTTGATGCCTTTGGGCGAACAGAGAAACACCTTTCTCAGTATCATCAGACATACAGTCAGCTGATCCAGATCAGGGAGGAGCGGCAGCGTATTGAAGACGAAGAAAGGGATCGGGAACAGCGCATCGATTTCCTCCAATATCAGATCCGGGAGATCAACGAGCTGGATCCCAGGCCGGGTGAAGAGAAAAAGCTCACAGAAGAACGGGATATCCTGAGAAATGCGGAACGCATATCGACCCTGGCGCACGAGTCCTATGCCATCCTCTATGAATCCGAAGAGTCCCTCACAGACCTTTTAGGGCACGTCCTGTCAAGACTGAATGAGCTTGCAGCACTTGATGCCCGGACCGAGGCCTTGTCCAGGGACGGAGAAGATCTGAAGTACCGCCTCGAAGATATGGCCCATACCCTGCGGGACCATGCCTCCCATACCGAACCCGACCCGGAGAGACTGACAGCGATAGAGGATCGTCTGGATCGGCTGCAAAAACTTAAACGGAAATACGGCGAGAATATTGATGAAATACTTGGATTCCAGCAGAAAGCCGAAGAGGAATTGGCGAGGCTGATAAGAAGTGAAGAGAACCGGTCACGATTAAATAAGGAATATGAAAAAACCCTGATCCGAGCGGGAAATCAGGCTCAGGAACTCTCCCGGACTCGTACCATAGCCGCCCGGGACATGGAGAAGGAACTGGAAGGGGGGCTTGAAGATTTGTCCATGTCGGGGACGCGATTTGTGGTTCAGATGGAGACGCACCCTGTGCTACCGGAGTATCCGACGGATAGGAAAGGCAGGGCCCTGGCACCAAAGGGGGTGGACCGGGTCGAGTTCCTTGTCTCCCCGAATGTAGGTGAAGAACCCAAACCCTTGATCCGGATCGCCTCGGGAGGCGAACTCTCCCGGATCATGCTGGCCATTAAGTCGGTGCTGGCCGGCGTGGACCAGGTGGGGACACTGATTTTCGATGAAGTCGACTCGGGAATTGGCGGAGGTGTGGCTGAAATTCTTGGCAAAAGGCTCCGTTTTGTCGCCGGCGGAAGACAGGTCATCTGTGTCACCCATCTGCCCCAGGTGGCCAGTCAGGGAGAGTCCCATCATCATATTTTCAAGAAGGTTGAACATGAGAGAACCATTGTGTCGGCACGCCGGCTTATAGGAAAGGAGCGGGTACAAGAGATCGCTCGCATGCTTGGGGGAGTTGAGGTGACTCAAACTACAATCCGCCATGCCCGGGAGATGCTCAAACTTTCAGGATAGTAAGGATGGACTGAATGGTTTCGGAAAGATACACGATACCGCTTTCAAGATGAGGTGAGGCGATGATATGAGGATCAGGGTATGCCCGTGAGCGGACATTCAGCGAAACGTCAGGGGGAGAAGGTGGATACACTGACCCGAATGGGACGCTGGAAAGAGGTTCCGGCATCTCCCCTCACTTCATGGTGCTTGCGTACAAAGTCCGTTCGGAGAGATGCCGGAACCTCTCACGAACAAACCGGATCATCCGAAGGAAGGGAATGACCTGTAGAATAGGCATGAACCTGTTTGCGCGTTTGATACGACCCACAAATAGATTGATCATCCACTCAATACGGTTCAGAACCCATTAAAGAAACATATGGTCTATGAAAAAAGAAAATACCGCAGTTTTATGGAAGGGGCCGGCCTGGTGACCTTCCAGGTCATGGTCAAAGAGACCGACCTCTGGATCTCTGCTGAATCAAACCTCACAGAGAAGGCCATCTCCCATGTCAGGGAGTGCCGCCGTATCCTGGAGCACTACATAAGGAAAAATCATGCTTTCCTGTCCAGCATGGAACCTCTTGAGGTTGATGCAGGTGCCCCTGTGCTGATTCAAACCATGGCCGGGGCTGGGAAGAAGGCCGGTGTGGGGCCCATGGCTGCTGTGGCCGGGGCCGTGGCTGAGTTCGTGGGGAGCAAGCTTTTGAATGACACAAGGGAGGTGATTGTTGAAAACGGCGGCGACATCTTCCTTTGTTCAAAACAGGGGCGCACCGTTTCCATCTTTGCAGGGGAGTCTCCCTTCAGCCACAAGATCGGTATCCGTGTACCGGCTGAACAGTCACCCATCGGGATCTGTACCTCCTCAGGGACAGTTGGCCACTCAACGAGCTTTGGAAAAGTCGATGCGGTAACCGCTCTCTCCACCTCTACGGCCCTGGCTGATGCCGCCGCCACAGCAGCCGGGAATCTCGTATGCGCACCCGGTGATGTTCAGAGGGGGCTCGATCTACTTGCCTCCATACCGGGAATTGAGGGAGGATTGATCATAGCAGGGGAAGCCATGGGGGTTTGGGGAGAGCTGGAACTGGTCAAGCTTTAACCCGGAGATTGCATGATAGATTCTCTCGTGCAATATTCGGGCTAACGGTTTTGCTGATGAACGAATTCGTTCCTCATTCGGTTAAAAATCTCGATGGTCGTTTCAGAACGATAATCCGGATACGTATGGTCCATGGAGCGATAACTCCCCTGAACATATTTAAGAGTCACCTCCCCATAGATCCCGTGACCCAGATAGATCCTGTGTGAATAATTCTTGGTGGAGGTCAGAACCACCTTGGAAGATTCAAGATACCCTGGGTCCAGATTAATCCTTCGAAGAAATCTTCCTTTAACGTTTCGGGCATTGCGCTCCTCAATCCGGTTGGTTTCGACCTTGATCCCTGCAATCCTGTCCGGAGGTATCAGGTTCCTGAAAAAAAGGAAACGGCGAAAGATCTCCCGGCCTAACTCTTCGGCATAATAGTCGGTGTATTTCCAGGAAAGGTCTTCTGTTTGCCCAATGAGGGGTCCGAAATGTTCTGCAAGGGTTTTTGCCATACGATTCATAAGGGAGAGGTCGCCGGTAAGCATCCCTGCAAAGAGCATGACCGGCTCCGGACGTGTTATCTTTCCCATGATTGTTTCCTTTTTGAATTTGATCGAGTTTTGATTTATCATACGATAAACCATAAAAGGGGTCAATCGTGAAGAAGGTTCTTCTCATACATCCCTGGGTGGAGGACTTCTCGGCTTACGATTTCTGGATCAAGCCACTCGGCCTCCTGACGGTGGGGACTGCACTGAAACAAGCCGGAATTGAGATGGGGCTCATAGACTGTTTGGACCGGGTTGCCCTGGACGCACCGGATCATCGATATGGAAGCGGCCGGATTCCTTACATTAAGATCCCTAAACCGGGGATTCTGAAAAAGGTCCCCCGGCGCTTTAAACGGTTCGGTCTTGACGACGATGCATTCCGCAACCATGCTTTAACCTTTGGTCAACCTGACCTGATTCTGGTGACCTGCATGATGACCTACTGGTACACTGGTGCCTTTCGGGCGATAAGGATCATTAAAGAGATCTATCCGAATGTCCCGGTTGGGTTAGGCGGAAACTATGTAACGCTCTGTCCTCTCCATGCTCAGGAATTTTCCGGTGCGGACATCTTCTTTCCTGAAAAGAATTTGGAGAAAATCCTGAATAAGATTCAGAGCATTCTGGAGCTCCGGGGGCCGCTGGTAAACTCTACGTCTCTTCGGCGAGACTATTCCTTTTATTCCGGATTGAAGGGACTCCCCCTTCTCACCTCTTACGGGTGTCCCTACAGCTGCTCTTACTGTGTTGCTCCCCGTCTTTATCCAGAATTTCTTCAGATCCGGCCGGAGGAGATCATTTCAGAGATTGAGGAGAATGTCCGGACACACGGGGTTCGGGATTTTGCTTTTTTTGATGACGCTCTCCTGGTGAATCTTGACAGGCATTTTCACAGGATTCTTGAGGGAATTATTGAGAAAGATCTGGATCTGAGGTTCCATCTGCCTAATGCCGTCCATGCAGGCTCCATCACAAAGAAGACGGCTGACTTGATGGTCCAGGCAGGATTCAAGACGATCCGGCTCGGCCTGGACAGCAGTGACCCGTCCTTTCAGAATCTAAGCGCCTCCGGCAAGGTGAATAACCGGAAATTTCTACGGGGGGTTCAATCTCTCAGAGAGGCGGGATTCTCATCGGAGGAACTGGGAGCCTACGTCTTATACGGCTTTCCAGGTCAGAGACAGGAATCTGTGCTGGCAACACTGGAGGTGGTGTACGAAGCAGGAATCCGGTCTTATCTCTGCATGTTCTCTCCGGTCCCGACCACCCCATTCTTTGAAAAGGCCGCCCGCATTGAGCCGGGAATGTTAAAGGAGCCTCTATTGCAGAATAAGCATCTTTGCTGTTATCAGGATAAATCCTCTTACAGGATCTGCAAAGAGAAGGCCAATGGATATAACCATTCCCTGGACCGACGCCTGCCTGAATCTAAAGGGTCAGACCCTTAAGAGTCCTTAAGGGTCTGACCCTTTAGGTTCAGGAAAGGTCTTTACAAATAGCCCAATGATGATTACAATCCATATGAATTGTGAACAACCAGCAGCAAGGAGAAAAACATGATCAGAAATGTCGCAATTATCGGTTCCGGGCCAGCAGGCTATACCGCGGCGATATACAATGCGAGGGCAGACCTCGATCCTGTACTTATTGAAGGGGCCCAGCCCGGGGGGCAGCTGACGATCACCACCGATGTGGAGAACTTCCCAGGATTCTCTCAGGGGATTCTGGGGCCGGAACTCATGGAGGAGATGAAGAAACAGGCCCAGCGTTTCGGGACGGATATTGTCAATACTCAGGTCACCGCCGTGGATTTTTCAAAACAGCCCTTTGTGATCCGCCTGGAGAACAAGGATGAGATCCAGGCAAGGACTGTAATCATCGCCAGCGGCGCATCGGCGCGGCTCCTCGGACTCCCAAGTGAAAGCAGGTTGATGGGAAGGGGAGTCTCTGCGTGTGCAACCTGTGACGGATTCTTTTTTCGGGACAAGGAGGTTGTCATCGTCGGAGGTGGAGACACGGCTTTGGAGGAGGCCATCTTCCTGACCAAATTTGCAAGCAAGGTGACGGTGGTTCATCGCAGAGACGAACTTCGAGCTTCAAAGATCATGCAGGACCGGGCCTTTGCCCATGAAAAAATCGAATTTATCTGGGACTCTTTGGTTAGCGAAATCCTCGGAGAAGATGGGGGTCTTGTTAAAGGAGTTCGCATAAAGAATGTGAAGAGCGACGAAGAATCGGAGTTCCCCTGTGAAGGAGTCTTTATTGCCATCGGACACGATCCCAATACCAAAATCTTTCAGGGAGAGATCGAACTCGATGATAAGGGCTACATTGTCCTCATGGGAAAGTCGCAAACCAGTGTACCCGGCGTTTATGCGGCCGGTGATGTGGTGGACCCTGTCTACAAGCAGGCCGTGACCGCAGCGGGCATGGGCTGTATGGCAGCCCTGGATGCTGAGCGGTTTCTCATGGACCATGGATGACGGCTTCTTAAATAGACCATCTGCGAGTTATGCCGATGGCATGCCCCGCTTTTCTCTATCCATGCCGCCTCTGGCGGCTAATACATTCAAGTATCTTGAGGTACGCTTTGTCCTTCGTCATTGCAACGTAGCTATCAGTACGCCTCACTCTTCAGGACTTGCGTGCGGAGCTATTGGAATTTATTAATTTGCCGTCACGTTAGCCCGGATATTGTATGAGTGATCGTCATGAGAGGCCGAAGAAGCGCCATAGGCAAGGCGCAGAAAATTTACTGGCTGAAGCAGGTTGCCAGGCAGGCCTGCCTGGCACCTACTATTTCGAAGTCAGAAAATTTACTGCAACGCCGCATGTGGCAGCTTATCCGGCCTCGTAATAGATTTACTCATGCAATATCCGGGGTAGATTACAGATTCTTATAAATCAGCTCTGAGAGGGGCTTGCGTTTCGAATCCGAGGGTTTTCTTTGGGGGTGCCCTATGGCAAGGACGGCCATGAGTTCGAAACGTTCCGGAACGTCCAGGGTTTTCTCCACTTCATCCCGGCGGTTCAAGATCTCTCCCATCCAGACCGCTCCAAGATCGAGGCTGTGGACGGCAAGGAGCATATTCTGCAGGCATGCCCCCACGCCCTGAAGGTCCTTGTCCCGATGATAGGAGTTTTCTTTGTCCATGAACACGGCAATATGGAGGGGAGCGCTTTCCATAATTTTCCGGTATTTGGTCTTCTCAGCGACCCTTTTACGAATATCTGGATTTCTAATAATGACAAATCTCCAGGGCTGATTGTTCAAACCGGAGGGGGCCCACCTCCCCGCCTCAAGGATGGCCTCCACCATTTTCTCCTCTACAGGTTTATCCGTAAATTTCCGGATACTTCTCCGGTCTCTTATGGCACGGAGCACCGAATCCATTGATTAATTCAGTTGCCTTTTTAGTAACTACTTGTATAGTATAGAGAAAATCATTCCAGTAAATGGTTTATACCATGATTTGGGCCATGAGTAAACGAAAACATCCGGGCAGTCATGAAGAGCTGGCGGATAAAGCATAGCAATATTACTGTTCTCTTAAAGAGTCGAAATATAAAAGGCAAAGTAAAAAGCTCCATAGCTCAACGCGAGATTTTCGAGGAATCAGGACATAGACAAATAAGTGCTGCAGTGACGAGAGAATCGATGTAGCGCCGCAGATGGACTATTTACCAAGCCGTTTATATTGGGAGGGGCGTTTTGCGGATCCTGGTATTCGGTGCAGGGGCCATCGGGAGTGTTTTTGGCGGGTTTCTGGCCAAGGCAGGTCACGAGGTTACTCTTGTGGGGAGAAACTGGCACATGGACGCCATTCGGGAAAAGGGGATACATGTCTCAGGGATCTGGGGGGAGCATTCGATTTCCAATGTCAAAGCAAACACTTCTCTTTCTGAAGAGAACAACTACGACCTGGTTCTCCTGACCGTTAAGTCCTATCAGACCCGGGCGGCGGTGCGGGAACTGGATCACAGGCTCAGAGATCCCATACCCGTGCTTTCACTTCAGAACGGTCTGGGAAACCTGGAAACGATTTCTGAAATGATCGGGCCGGACAGAACCCTGGGGGGGCGGGTGATCTTCGGAGCAGAGATTAAGGGTCCCGGCGAAGTGATGGTGACGGTCTATGCTGATCGTGTGGCGGTCGGCCCCATGAAGGGGAGCAAATTTCCCTTTGAGCGGATGGAAGAGATTGCTGCGATGATCCATGCATGCGGCATCCCCTGTTTTGCGGCCCGGGAGATTGAACGGTTTATCTGGGGAAAGGTCCTCTACAATGTGGCCTTAAATGCCCCTGCTGCCATCCTTGAGATCAATTATGGCAGACTCCTTGAACAGGAGTCTACCAGGGAGCTGATGAAGGGAATCGTGCAGGAGGCCTTTTCCGTTGCCCGTATTGTGGATGTTGATCTCGACTGGGCTGCTCCTGAAGAGTATATTGAGGTTCTTTTCCGGAAGTTGATCCCTCCCACGGCGTTACATTTCCCCTCCATGCTTCAGGACATCCATGGGGGCAAAAAAACCGAGATCGATGCTTTAAATGGCGCGCTCGTAAGATTGGGCCAAGCCCATGGAGTTTCCACTCCCATTAACGAAACCCTTAGCGCACTTATTCGTTTTAAAGAAGCGAAAAGTATGAAATCTCATGGATCATCGGATTTCCAGACCATCCCACATTGAAGGGGGCCACCCAGCAACATAACATTCGGGTTGTGGTTTTTCTCTCATCAGTGAATCATACTCGAACCATCAGGAGGAGGATGGGAGTGAACCACATGATTGAATACGATCTGATCCTGGGCAAGGGTCTGCTGTACATACTGAAAAAACTGAAGGCTTTCAGGAGTGGGCTGGTTTTTACAAAAGAGGGTAATGACCACATCAGACGGACGGGTGCCGGGATATTCCTTTGCAAAGGCAGGATCCATAATGTACCCATAATAACTGTCGATCTTGGCTTTGAGCTGTCTATGCATGGTACGAGTATCCTGCCAGGGCCGATCCTCGCTGATGATAAGAACAAGCTTGTTGCGGGTCTCATCTCTAGCCAGGTAATCGATTATGGAGGGATCTGACATCATTCTCTTTTCCTCTTTTCCCTTAAGATACGATGTGACGATTCAGATGTCAAGCTGATCATCATAACGACTTGTGACGAGGCCACCAGGAATGATTATCGATCATTTTCCAAGCGGCGTCCCTTGACTTTCACTCAAAACTTGTCATAACATGGCCCAATATCCGGGCCAGCGAGGTTCACAGCGAATGGATAATCTTAAAGACCTTGAAATCCTGATTGATTCCCACTACCCGATTATTTGTATCGAGACCTTTGAAGAATCTCGCGCCGAAGAACGGGTACAAGAGGTCGCGAAACGGCTTGGGCTTCCCCTTTTTGTGTGGACAGCCACGCAGGGATTGAGGCGTACCATTGAGTCAAAACCGGTTTACAAGACCCAGGCACCGCTGGATGCCCTGCACTTTATTAATACCTCTTCCCTGGAAGGAATTTATCTTTTAAAGGACCTTCACCGTTATCTTGAAGATCCCCTGACGGTGAGAAGACTGCGGGATATTTCCCAGGCCTTTCGTCAAAAACGAAGGTCTCTGATCATGACGGCCCCTTCTTTTTCTCTACCCGTTGAGCTGGAAAAGGAGGTCGTCCGTTATGAACTGTCTCTACCTGGCCAGGAAGAGCTCAAGGCGCTTGTTCGGAAAGTCGTCCGGGATATCGCTGCAAAACGAAAAATTACAGTCCGCATCGATTCTGAGTCCGGGATGGCATTGATCACCAGCCTTACAGGACTTACCCTCTCTGAGGCTGAACGGGTGTTGACCCGTTGTATCATGGAGGATGGCAGGCTGGATGCAAACGACATCCCGGCGTTGCTGGAGATCAAGAAAGAGAAGATCGCGCGGTCCGGCATACTTGAATTTTTCCCCAGGGAAGAGTCTTTTTCAGAAGTGGGGGGACTCCAGAATCTTAAGCATTGGCTCAAAGTCAGGCAGGGGGCCTTTTCCAGGGAGGCTGAACACTTCGGCCTTCCAGCACCCCGGGGCGTCCTCCTCCTTGGGGTTCAAGGGTGCGGAAAGAGTCTGATGGCCAAGGCGATTGCACAGGAGTGGGGCCTTCCCCTGTTAAGAATGGATATGGGGAGCCTATACAATAAATACATAGGTGAGACTGAAAAGAATCTGCGGGAAGCCATCTCTTTATCCGAGTCCCTCTCGCCGGTGATCCTCTGGATTGATGAGATCGAGAAGGCCTTTGCCGGAACAGGTTCCTCGGACACCGATGGAGGTGTCTCCACAAGGCTCCTGGGAACCTTTCTTTCCTGGCTTCAAGAGAAAAAGTCTCCGGTTTTTGTCGTGGCGACCTCCAACGATATCACTGCACTGCCGCCGGAACTATTACGCAAAGGACGGCTGGATGAGATCTTCTTTGTGGATCTGCCCAATGAGGAGGAGAGGGAGCAGATCTTTTCTGTTCACCTCAGGGGAAGAAAAAGAGATCCTGATGATTATGATCTTTCTGCACTGGTTAAGGAATCCCAGGGATTCAGTGGTGCAGAAATCGAACAGTCCATTGTCTCCGCACTGTATGCGGCTTTTTCCAGAAAGACGGATCTGATCACCGCTACCCTTCTGGAAGAATTAAGGAACACCTATCCTCTTTCTGTGGTCATGAAAGAACAGATTCAGGAGCTTCGCGAATGGGCCCGGGAGAGGACGGTTCGTGCCAATTGAGGAACACATGAAGATAGGCTATCGTGTCGTAGAGATTGATGATGTAGGAAAATATCCGGCGGATCTTGTCCAGATTTCATACTGGAAAACCTTCGGGCCTGACCTGGATCAGGTCAAGAAGATTGCATTACGCTGCAGGGAACTCTCAATTCCCTATGTGATCCATCCGGTCTTTACACCGCTATCGGAAACACGCCCAGATCTTTCGGAAAAGAATTTAGAAGAGCTTATGATGCTTGCCGGTCTGGCTGATCTGGGGATGATCCTTCATGATGAAACCCTTCCCGGAGGAGGCAGGCTCTCAGGTGAAAGGCTTGCTCAATATCAAACGAACCTGAAGCGACTCTCGTTACGTTGTCCGGTCTCCATTGAGAATGCCAACAACACGTCGGATATCGACTGGTTCTGGCAAGAGATCGGTGGTTCCATTACCCTGGATATGGGACATTTTGAATCGTCAGGAATCGATTCGGCGGAAAAAGTCAAATCCCTTCCGGATGAAATTCTTGAGCGGGTTAACTACGTTCATATGCATCGGAAGAACGGCGATCACGGAGGAATTCTGGACCACTGGCCGTTGACAGAAAATTGCCGGGAGGTACATGCTTTCAGTGAATTAGCCAGAAGAAAAAGGGATGTCTCGATTATCCTTGAAGTCAATGAAATGGATCAGGTGGGTGAAAGCCTTGATATCCTATACAGGACCTACAAACAAATCGAGTTCCCGTAATAACCAGGAATGATGTGCAAATCTGCAGGATAGGGCGGGCTAGGCCGAGGATCTCTTTTTCTCTATCGCATCGATTCCCAGTATAATGGATTCACTTTCCAGCTTTCTTTTTTCTGCTTCTCTGAACAGGGAGTCGACCATTTCCGAGACCTGAGTAATCATCTGGACCACGTTCTGAAAACTGCTGGATTGATGACCTGCGGCATTGGCGACCTCTTCGGTCAGTTTTTTCATGTTTTCATTCGCCCGGGCGATGTAGCGGCTTCCTTTATTCTGCTCTTCCACACTGCGGCTCATTTTTTGGATCATTTCACTTACCTCGTCAAAGGCTTGTAAAACGATCTCCGTACTCTTGACCTGCTCCCGTGTTGCATGTTCAATCTGTTGGGTCATGTCTAAGGATGCTCCGGCGCTTTTCAGTATCTGGTTTAAGGCCCCACCGGATTGCCGTGAGAGATGGACCCCGGTCTCTATTTGATTGGGAATGGATTGAATGATGGCGACAGCCTGCCGGACCTCTTTTTGAACAGAATCAATCATCTTTTCAATCTCTTTGGAAGAGGCTCCGGTTTGTTCGGAGAGAGCCCGGATCTCGTTGCTGACAACGGAAAAGCCTCTTCCATGCTCACCGGCTTGTGAGGATATGATCGCCGCATTCAGTGCCAGTACATGGGTTTTTTCATTGATGTTATTGATCACTTCTAAAACCTCTCCGATCTGCTCGGTCTTCTGGGCGAATTGATTCATAACCTGAACAGCCTCCAGGACAGTATCCTGAATCTTACCGATTCCATGGATCGATTCCTGAACCAGGGCCGACCCCTCTTCGGCTTCCTTCTTGACCTGATCAGAGAGGGTGTTCGATTTTTTTGCATGGGCTTCAACTTCTTGTATGGAGATGCTCAACTCTTTGGAGGAGGAGACGGTCTTTTCTGCCTCTTCAAATAGATTATTCACACTGGTAGAGATTTCATTCAAAGAGATGGACATCTGGTTTACAGAGGACGACGTATTGTTGACTGCTTCGGAAAGCCCATCCGTGTTGCCGGCCACCTGCTGGATACTCGTCGAGATGGACCCCGCACCCCTAGAGAGTTCTCTAACAATTTGTGAAAACTGCTCCTTGCTCTTTAAAAGTTCTTCAAAGTTCCTCTCCAATTCATTGTGAAGCTCATTGATCCCCTGAAAGAGAGAGATGTTGGTGAGTGCGACGGAACCCTGATCGGCCAGAATCTGCAAAGAGGATAATTTCTCGTCACGGATTGATGATCGGCGATGTTTGTTATCCACTGCGATCAGGCCGAGAGGTATGCCCCGTTCACGCAAGGGGATGCAGGCAAAGGACCTGGATCGCAGTTCCGGCATTTCATCGAAAGGGGACCCCAGTCTGAAGTCTTGCGGCATCTTCGATATATCTTGTACCAGGTAGACTTCATTTTCTTTAATGGTTTTCACAAGGGCCCCGGCCGGTGCAGAAAGAGGAATGGTGAGATCTTTCCAGTTACTTTCCTGGTGTCCTCTGGCATCGTGACACACGAGGGCGGACTTGTCTTTATCTAAAAGAAAGATGTTGATCCGGTCAAAATTCAGCACCCGGTGCGCACCGTCTGCAATTAGATGCAGAACATGGTCTGTGCTGAGTGATCTCTGTATGCCGGCACCAATCTGGTAAAGGTTTGACATGTCGGTATGCAGTCTGTGAAATCGATGCTCAAACGTTTCTTTCTGTTCTTCAATGTCGGCATGAGCCTTCTGGATCTGGATCGTCTTCTCTTCATTCCAGTCGAACCCTCTCCCAACCAGGTATCCGGTGATGCTCATCACCAGCGAAGTTCCGAGGGTCATATACAAAAACAGAAGAATTTGCTGGGGGGAGTGAGTAATCTCTTGTACAAAGAATGAAGAAATGGAAAGATTCGGAGGCCTGAAGAAGAATAACTTGAGCATGAGCCAGCCCAAAGGGGCCCCCAATCCCATGATTATCCCGTTGATAGCATAGGAGATTTTCTTATGGGGTGACCAAATTGATAAAAGATCGTAAATATCTTCAAGACGCGCCATTTAGACCTCTATTTTGAAATATGCAGATTATGTGAATTTAATGGAATTTTTTACAGTTTGTATACTAGTAATTATATTATAGATTATTGATTTTTTGTAGAATTTCTTTACCAGAGACAAGATTTTCAAAGATAAAATCACGCCCTTTTTATATTGATAATTTATAAAAATTGATTGATTCAGTATTTTTTAGCAGAATATTGCATGATATACATTCTCATCGCAAATCATCACAAGGGTACCTTCGCACGTTATTTATAATTCTTTGTTCATTTTTTTTATTTTTTAGTCTATATTGTCTGGTATATAGGTTTATTTGAACATATAGTAAATTAATTGCAAATTATTAATTAATAAATATGTAAATTAGAGATTTTTAATAAAAAAACAACATATTTTCAAGTATTATATTGACATTATTGCGATATGTAACCTATACTATTAATATAAGTAAATACATCCACCGATAAAGGCGACCCTGACCGGGGAGCAAAGCCATGGGCCTATTATGTAGAGGCATCCATGACTGCCGAAGTGGGTAGGGAAAAAATATAAAGCCTATCCAGTTTTATCGATGGATAGGCTTTTATTGTTTTTTGTATCCATATCCATAAGGAGGATAAACCATGAAGCGACTCTTGATTTTGGGTGCAGGAACCGCAGGGACGATGATGGCGCATAAGATGTCCCGGAAATTGAAATCCTCGGAGTGGGAAATCACCGTCATCGACAAAAGCGATAAACACTGTTACCAACCGGGTTTGATCTTTGTCCCCTTTAAGCTTTACGGCTACAATGGTGAGAAAGGAAATGTTAAAAACACAAAAGACCTTCTCCCAAAACGTGTAAAGTTTGTGAACGCTGAGGTCAAACGCCTTGACCCGGACAATAATCGGGTTGAGACCCAGAATGGAGTGTTTGAATATGACAAGCTGATTCTCGCCTTTGGTTGCAGGATCGCTCCTGAAGAGGTGCCGGGCCTGGAAGAAGGTTATGGAAAGAATGTGTTCTATTACTACACCATGCCTTCAGCCCTGGATATGCAGAATGCACTGGAGGATTTTAATGGGGGGAAACTGGTTTTGAACATTGCAGAGTATCCCATTAAATGTCCTGTTGCACCGATTGAGTTTATCTGTCTGGCCGACTACTTTTTCCACCTCAAAGGGATCCGTCACAAGGTAGACCTGGAAGTCGTGACCAGTGTCCAGGGGATATTTACCAAGCCCGTTGCAGGAAGTGTCCTTGGAAAAATGTTTGAGGAGAAAGGGATCAAGGTGACTCCAAGCTTTTCTTTGGCCGAGGTGGATGCAGACCAGGGAAAACTCACATCCCATGATGGAAAAGAGGTCCCATTCGATTTTCTGGCCTCCATCCCTCCGAATGTGGGAGCCGAAGTTATTGATGAAGCCGGCATGGGGAATGGAAACGGTTATGCCCTCACCCATCCGAATACTCTGAAATCACAGAAATATGATAATGTCTATGTCATCGGTGACTGCACCAATGTCAACACATCCAAAGCAGGGTCCGTGGCCCACTTCGAGGCAGCAGTGGTTGAAAAGAATATCCTTCTGGAGATTGAGGGGAAGGACCCGGTACCGGAATTTGACGGCCATTCCAACTGTTTTATCGAGACGGGTTTTAAGAAAGCCCATCTGATCGATTTTAACTATACTCAGGAGCCTGTCCCGGGGAGATTCCCTCTCCCTACTTTCGGTCCTTTCTCCTTGCTGAAAGAGACACGCCGGAACCATATGGGAAAACTCTTTTTTCGATGGTTCTACTGGAATATTCTCCTGAGTGACAGAGTGGACATGGAAATGCTTCTTCCAACAAACATGAGTTATCTCGGCAAAGATCTTTCGTACGTCACAAAATAGAACCCTTCGTTATCAATGCGGGCCAGCAGGCGGATCTGCTGGCCCGTCCTCCATTATCATCACTCCTGGTTTCATCACATCTCATCATGTTCTGGACGCATCGGGAAACCTGTGCTATGTTATGAAGCATCTCTCTGAATGACTGATATCTAAATAAGAAAGTGATATCTTTTACTATTAACCTCTTACCTGTTGATTGTCTCGAAAAGGATTCTTAAAGAGGCGGCAAAGTAAAAAGCGAAAGACTCCAGGGCGCGAAAATCACGAAGAACCTGCTTACTTACAGCAACGCGGCAGAAGGACTTTTTGGAAACCTTCAATATTATAATTTCTAAATAATCATGCCATTCAATATAAATCGGGCAAGCCGGACCCTGATGGGGATGTTAGAAGACAAGGATCGGGTTACTGCGGAACATAGCCGGAATGTTGCCCGCCTTTCCGTTATGCTCGGCAAGGCATACGGGCTCGATAGAAAAGAGCTGCGAGACCTTGAACTGGGCGCGCTTCTCCATGACATGGATAAGCTGAATGTGCCGGAGGAGATTTTTGAAAAACTCAGAAGCGGTTCTCAGCTGACGAAGGAGGACTATGCGGTCCTTTACGAACATTCCACACTTCAAGGACCCATCCCTTTTGAAGAGGAGATGCCTCGAGCCGTTCAGGACTGCCAAAGGCTTCATCATGAGAATTATGATGGGACAGGCGGGCCGGAACGGTTAAAAGGGGACCAGATACCCCTTACGGTAAGGATTCTTCAGATAGCCGATACTTATGATGCCTTTACCATCAGCCTTCCCGGGCGAAAAGGGCAATCAAAAACTCAGGCCCTTTCAAAATTAAAAGAGTTTTCCGGGACAGTCCTTGATCCCTATCTCGTTGAAAAATTTATACAATTCATGGTGAAGGAGAAGGAACAATAGTCCTGATGCCATGATTTTCTCCTTGACATTTTCCAAAACGCTGTTATATTCAAGATGAATCGGACATTTTTTGTCTGATTTAGGAGGCGGGTCATGAAATTAACACGGGGTGGTGAGTACGGTATAAGAGGGATGCTTTACCTTGCCATGCAAACCCAGGAGCGGGTGACCCTGTTAAGTGAGATTTCAAGTTCTCAGAACATCCCTGAGAGCTACCTGGCAAAAATCTTTCAGGTTTTGTCCAAGGCCGGCCTGGTCCAGTCTCACCGAGGGTTCAAGGGTGGATATACTTTAGGTCGTCCCAGTGATCAGATCACTATCAAGGATATCATTGAGGGGATCGAGGGGCCTATCGCGTTAAATCGATGTTCTTTGGAGGCAAATACTTGCAGCGAACATTTAGACTGTAAGATCCATGATATTTGGAAGGATGCACAGAACGCCATGATGGGCGTTCTGGATGGGACCACGCTGGCTGACCTGGTGGAAAAATCCATGGTCGGGAAGCCATGAAACGGAAGGGAATGGAGAACAAAGGAATCGGCTGCCGGGGTTAGGATATAACACAGGCCAAATGCCCTGTGAATACAATATGTAGAATGCTGCCGTTTGAGCTGGATAACGACACCAAAGATCTTATGAAAAGGAGTGAACCATGAGTAGACACGTTTATCTTGATCATGCCGCTTCAACACGCCCCTATCCCGAGGTGATTGAGGCCATGCAGCCATACTATCTGGAGCACTTCGGGAATCCTTCCAGTTTTCACTCATTCGGTACTGCTCCCAAAAAGGGGATCGAGGAGGCGAGGGCTGCAGTGGCAGACCTGATACATGCCAAACCCGACGAGATTTTTTTCACGGCTTCCGGTACCGAGGCGAACAACTTTGCTGTCAAAGGAGTGGCCATTGCCCTGGAAAAGAAGGGGAAGCATATCATCACTTCGTCCATTGAACATTACGGTATCCATCATTCCTGCAAGATGCTGGAGCGTCTCGGATTTGAAGTCACCTATCTGCCCGTTGATGAATACGGGATGGTGGATCCCGATGAGGTGGGCCGGGCCCTGCGGGATGACACCATTCTTGTCTCAGTGATGCTGGCCAATCATGAGGTGGGAACCATTCAGCCGATCCAGAAGATCGCAATGATCACACGGGAGAAAAAAGTCACCTTCCACTCTGATGCTCGCTTGGCTGTTGGGCACATTCCTGTGGATGTGGAAGAACTGGGTGTGGACCTTCTTTCCCTATCGGGGCAGCATTTTTATGGTCCCAAGGGATCTGGTGCACTCTATATCCGTAAGGGTGTGCGTATCCAGCCCCTGATCCACGGCGGGGTGCAGGAACAGGGAAGAAGGGCCGGTACCGAGGATGTGCCAGCCATTATTGGATTGGGGAAGGCGGCGGCCATGGCCAAGGATAAGATTGCTGAAGAGATGAAACGGGTTACTTCATTACGGGATAAACTGGAAAAGGGTCTTGTTGATCAAATTGATGAACTTAAGGTGAATGGGCATCCCGAGAAGCGCCTTCCTGGCTTCTTGAATGTTTGCGTTAAATATGTGGAGGGGGAAGGGATGATCATGATGCTCGTTGCCAAGGGGATCATGGCTGCCAGCGGTTCGGCCTGTTCCTCCAAGGCCCTGAAGGCATCGCATGTACTGACGGCCATGGGTGTGGACCATGCCACGGCACAGGGCTCCCTTCTCTTCAGCCTTGGAAGGGAGACGACCGAGGAAGATGTGGATTATGTCCTCACCGAGATGCCGCCCATTATGCAGAGGCTCAGAATGATGTCTCCCATCTATCAGAAGAAATAGAGGGATGAGGAAGGTATACAACGTCATATTACAATGATGTCCGGCTGTTATGATGATTGAAGTTTTTTGATATAAGGAGAAGGGTATGCAGCATTCCGATTACAGTGAGAAGGTGATGGACCATTTTACAAATCCGAGGAACATGGGAGAAATGACGAATCCCGATGGCGTGAGCGAGGTGGGGAATGCCTCCTGCGGGGACATGATGCAGATTCAGATCAAAGTGGAAGGCGGGATTATACAAGATGCCAAATTCAAGACCTTCGGTTGTGTTGCGGCGATTGCGACCAGCAGTATCTCCACGGAAATGATTATCGGTAAAACCCTTGACGAGGCCGAACACCTCACTAATGATGCTGTTGCCAATGCCCTGGATGGTCTCCCCTCCCACAAGAGGCACTGCTCTGTGCTGGCGGCCGAGGCGATCCAGGCGGCCATCCAGAACTATCGGAATGGTACACTGGAGCGGACAGATTAAATAATGGAGTAGTCCATGGCAAACAAAATGGCGCTGATTGTATTCAGCAATGATATCGACAAGCTGATTTCCACATTTAATCTGGCCCTGGGAGGCGCGTCCATGGGGATGGATGTTACGCTTTTCTTTACTTTCTGGGGGCTTGAACTCTTAAAAAAAGATAAAAGCGGGGACAGTTATCAGAAACCTAACCCTCCGTTGGAAAAGATGATGTCCCATCCAAAGTTTCCCTCCATCGATCAAATGGTGACCATGTGCAAAGAGATGGGGATCAAGTTTATTGCCTGTACGCAGTCCATGGAGTTTATGGAGCTGACCAAGGAGGACCTCCTCCCTGTGGTGGACAGTGTGGCCGGGGTCGCTACGTTCCTGGCTGATGCCGAAGATTCAAAAATCAATCTTCTGATCTAAATGCAAGGAGAAGAGAATGGAGACGAAATTAACCCCTGAGGTTAAAGCAGACCTGGTACTGGATGCCTTCGGTCTGATCTGCCCCATGCCCATTGCCAAGACCTGCCAGAAGATCAAGGAGATGGAAGTAGGGCAGGTTCTTGAAGTGATCGCCGACGACAACGGCATCGTTGAAGATATGCCGAACTGGTGCAGTACAACAGGGAACGAATTTCTAGGGATTGTTGAAGAGAATGGGGAATACCATGCCTTTCTCAGGAAAAAGGTGGATGAGAAAAAGGAATGCAAAAGACCCCCATGCAATCAGCCGGATCTTTAGGGGTCTGTTATGTTGTTCGAATACGGCTGAAAAAATAGAACCCGCATACCAGTAAGAGAATCTGAAAACCAAGAGCGGTGTTGTAGGAAAAAAGATCTGCAAAAAGTCCGAAAATCAAGGCACCCACCGCAGAAAACTTCCCGGTCATTCCATATAATCCCATATATTTTCCGATCTGATCGGAAGGAGTGAGCTGAATAAGCAGGGCTCTTCCGGTCACCCAGATTCCCCCCAGCCCTAATCCTCCGAGGACTGACGCCGATAAGATGACAACAAAGCTGTCAGTTGAAAGGACCAATCCGACGGCCACAATCCATGCTGTTGTTACGACGAGGATCATGGTTTTGGGACCGAAGCGGTCGCTTAAGCGCCCAATCCCTATTGAAAAGATGAGAGCGGACAGCTGGATTGCGATCAGGCACTGGTCGATCCCTGTTGCAGGGATCCCGCGGGCATTCTGCAGGAATTCCGAATAAAAGATTATGGTTGTATTGACGGCATCCAGACAGAAGAAGTTGCCAAGCAGGAAGAAGAGGAGAGGAGGATCGGCAGGGAGGCTCTTTACGGTCCGGATGACTTCACGGATGCGGTTTGTGATAAGACTCTTGCTCAAAGCTTCAGGGTGGGGAATATGCTTTTCCCGGACCCAGATGAACAGGGGAAGAGAAAAGATGAAGAACAGTAACCCTGTAAGAAAGAACACACTATGAATGCCGTAAGATCGAACAAATAGATTTGCCGTTAGGAGAGCGAAAAAAGAACCCACATACCCCAATGCAACGCCCAGTCCGGAAACAGCTCCGATCTTGTCACCGGTACAGACTGAAGGGAGGAGAGAATTATAAAAGACCATGGAGATCTGATACGCCATGTTGGCCATAAAGAAGAGAAGGAGGATTGATGGGATATGATCGGTTAAAGAGATCAGGCATGTTGCCGAAACGCACAGAAACATCACAGAAAAGAGATACTGCTTCTTTCTCCCGGTCCGGTCCGAGATGGAACCCAGGATGGGGACCATCAGGCCTGCCAGTATCATGGAAAAGGACGCCGCGGCGCCCATGAAGCTGCTCCCCCCGGTCAGGTCTTTAAGCATGGGCGGAAGATAGCGGGTCACCACCAGGATGCTGAAGATCGTGTTGGCAAAATCGTAGAACGCCCATCCTAAAATGGGGGTCGGCCTGTTCAGAGGTGACTGATCCTTTTGATCGCTCATGGGATTGTGGAGGACGTCAAAAAATTTAAGTCAGTGTTCATTATGTTATGCGTTTCGATTGAACTAATCAACATTTATTGTTATGATGTGTTGCTATTACCTTTTTTCTCAATTTGGAGGAGTGTATGCCTGAAAAAAGAAAAAACAAAAGAAAGATCAGTCGAACACAGATAAAGTTTGGAAACAAAAGTTGCGACAAAACCGCCTTTACCAGCAACCTGTCCAGTAAGGGATTCTATGTTCGAACCAATCGGGCCCATCCTCCGGATACCATTCTTCAGTTTGCTTTTCATCTTTCTGACGGCACGGTGGTCGAGATCAATGGCCGTGTGGTTCATGCCAGCCGGGCCCCTTCACAGATTGCAAGGATTCGCAGGAGCGGTATGGGGATTGAGATCGTCGGGGAGAAGGACGAGTATCTGAAGTTGTTAAAATATTTAAATATTGTTCAGGAATAGAGCGGTGAATCCCAATCCTTTCCTTTTCTCTTATCTGCGAGTATCTACACAAAATACGCTATTGTGATTTTATATAATCTTTATTTAGTATAAATATGCATAAAAAATAGAACTTTTGTGGTTTTTTGCCTGGTTTCATTCCTTCTTTATATTTTTCATGTGACTTTTCCTTGTTTTGAACCACTAATACAATAGATTCACGGAGGGGACATTTAGGAACAGAGGTGTTTTTAATGCAGTTTGCAGACAGTACATTAATGGATGGAATCTTTTTAAAGGATGAAAAGGCCTTTGAAGTGATGTATGAGAGGTACTTCCACAAGGTATACAATTATACCTTCTTGCATGTGGGAGAAGCAAAGCGATCCGAAGAGATCTCAGAACAGATATTCACCGAAGTGATTCAAACCCTTGATCGCTGTCATGATTTGTCCACTCTTTCGAAATGGTTTTTCAAGGTGACCCGAAAGTATATTCATAGATTCCAATGTGAAAAAATGATGGAATTCAACAAGCTGTTCCAGGAAGGTGAAGAGGGTATCTCTGGATTCTTCAGACTTGAGGAGGCGTTGTTGGGTCTTCGTAATACTGAGACAATCTGCGGAGGTTAATACACTATGGCCGAGAGGATCACAAATAACAGATGGTTTGCAGATCCGTCTGGGGAACGACGCCCGATTTGCGCTGAAGACCAGGAAGAGCTGGAGAAGTTTCATGCCGCTGACCAGGAACCGATCAAAGCCTCGGATAAGTTTAAGCATCATCTCAGAGAGAAACTCTGGAAGGTTCTAAAAGGAAAATATTACGTCATTTTTGCATTTACCGTCTTATTCTTCAGTTAATCAGGCTTACAAATAATCCTCCCGTTAATTGATGTTTTCTGAATCAAGAAACGTTGATACGCTTTACAAGCCAATCCCCCTTATCGTTTCATATAGATCACCTTTTTTTCATATCTCTACATTCCAATTGACAATTTTCATATTATTATTTATGTTTTAGCCCGGATATTGCATGAGTGAATCTATTACAAGGCCAGGCCATGTCCGATGAGATTCTGGGCAGGATTAAAGCCCTTTGCCGGGAGTACGGTATTCAAAAGGAATGTGACGCACTCCTTTCTTATGGTCTCACCCCTGAAGATCTACTCACCACTCTTCAGCGTATCCATGAATGGCATCTGGGATCGCTGAAACGGAAATGGAATCTCTACAGGGAAATCATCAATACCATTCGACATGAATCACACTTCTTCACAGCGTTTCTCTCCAGAGACATTCAAGAGCGAAAGCGGTGTATGGCAACCCTCCGTTCACTTTACACGGTTGAAGCGCTGAACTACAGGGACCGTTTGATTCTGTTGACCAAATATATTCTGGCCCAGATCAATCCCCTTGGTAATCCCGAGATCCGGAATCAGGCCATTCAAATGATCCGTGAGTTTATCTGTCACAAAAACTCGGCAGTAAGAGATGCCACCTTCAGGGGGATGACCTTTGAGGTGGCGAGACTCCGTCAGAAAGGGGGGGGCTGGTATGTGCAGCCCCTTATTGAGATGCTCATTGAAACCCTGCGTAAAGACCCGGAGACCCGGGAGTATATCCGGAACGAATCCATGGAGGTCTATTACACGCAGGAACAGAGAGATGTCGTCGATGATATCCTGGTTGCTGTGGCGTTATCTCTCTCCTCGAAAAAACAGGAAAACAAGTCATGAAGCTAACAATTTTGGGATCCGGTACCGGGGTCCCCTCCTCGATCCGAGGAGGGCCGGGCTACCTTGTTCAGGAAGAAGGCATTGATCTGATCATGGACCTGGGTATGGGAACACTGGCTAAACTGGATCGCCTTGGGGTTTCTCTGAAACTTTGCGGTCCGATCCTGATCAGCCACCTCCATCCTGACCATACGGCAGAACTGGTCTCTCTCTTGTTTGCGCTCAAGAACCTTGGCATCGGACGGGTAGAGACACTGCAAATTATAGGATGCCGTGGACTGAACGATTTTATTGAACAGCTTTTTGGCGTCTATGGTGACTGGATCCGTCCTGGTACATTCATACTAGAGGTTCATGAAATGGGAAAAGATGAGATCGAATTGGAAGGGTTCCATCTTTCATGCATGCCTGTCCAGCATACAGAGAACAGTGTCGGGTATCGGCTGAAAGTCCGTTCTGGTAAGACCGTTGCTTATTCTGGAGATTCGGACCTCTGTCCCGGCCTGATCGATCTCATAAAAGGTACGGATCTTGCCATAGTGGAATGCTCTTTCCCGGACCAGAAGAAATGTCCCGGCCATCTCACACCTTCTGAAGTAGGTAAGGCCGCCCTGGAGGCCGGGGCAAGGAAGGTTGTCCTGACCCATTTTTATCCGGAATGTGCAGGGGTTGATCTGGTTGCCCAATGTCGGAGGTATTATAAAGGGGAAGTGATCATTGCAGAAGACCTGTTAGAGCTGCATATATAAATTGACAGTATCATGAAAAAGGGCTTATAATTAATTGTAATGAGTGTTGAGGTCACAATTTATACAGGCAAAAACTGCCCCTTTTGCGTGCGGGCAAAACAACTTTTGAACAGCAAAGGAGTCCCTTTTACAGAGATCGATATTTCGGACAATCAGGGGCTTGAAAAGGAGTTGTTCCGACTGACAGGAAAAATGACGGTTCCCCAGATCCTGATTCAGGGAACTCCTGTGGGCGGGTGTGATGACCTCTACGATCTTGAACGTCGCGGAGAGTTGAACAACCTTTTACAAATCACGTAAATCATCAAAAAAAATAAAATGAGCGAAACTCAATATTGTCTATGTTGCGGTGAAGATGTTCCGACAAATATTGTCCACCGAGACGGAAACACGGAAATCACCTGCCTATATTGCGGGTTTGTTCTGGGCATTAAGGAGAAGGAGAAGGGAAACACTGCACAATGTATCCTGACGGCCGATGATTCAAGCCTGATCCGTAACCTGATGACGCAGATCCTCAAGGATAAAGGACTGTCCAAAGAGGTCATCTCATTTGAGGATGGCCTGGCCTTTCTCACAGAATTTCAGAAACGGATTTCCGCTAAAGAAGAGGTCAGCCTGGCCATCCTTGACCTTCAGATGCCGGTCATGGACGGATTAAAAGCTGCCATGACCATGAGGGCCCTGGAGAAGAAGCTGAATCTCGACAAGAAGACACAGATCATCTTCTTTTCCGCAAGAAAATGCGACGAGGCTTTGAAAAAGCAGCTGTCCCAGTGTACCCCTGCGGTCTATTTCAACAAGGGGGAAACGCCTGATGCCGCAGGCCTTGCAGACAGGATTGACACTCTGGTTTCCTATATCCTCTCTCGAAAGAATGATAAAAACTGATTACAGCCCAGATCAGCGAATCCTGCCTGACTCACACTTAAGCTTAAATTGAGATTTTTCATGAAAAATGTTAAACTATTAATAGGATAGAAAATAGGGAGTGCAGGACATGAGTCTTTCAGTTCGTACATCTCTGATTATTATTTCTCTGGTTCTTTTCATCCATGGATGCAGTTCACTGCAAAAGGCAAGAATCCGCCAAGAGGTTACCATTGATACTTATTTTGATGGAGAAGCCGACCTCTCCAACCGGACCCGGTTCATGGTGCTTACCCTTGCACAGGAAGAAAAGACCCTCTCCAAGACCACACTGACCGCGAATGAAGCCACGGCCGATATACTATCCCTGGAACTTCTCAACCGGGGATTTCAGGTTTTGGATCGCGCCGTGGTCAACGATTATATGGAAGAGAACGAGATCAAGCTGAACTCTACGGAACTGACCAAGATTATCGTAATGGGCCAGATACTCGAGATGGACTTTCTCATTCTCACCAATCTCTTTGAAAACATTCAGGCCTCCCATAAGATTGATTTTCTCCCCTGGCATGTCTTGACCTCACTTGATACCTCTGCAAATATAGGGGTCAGCTCCCGGATGATTGATCTGAGAAACGGAGATATCATCTGGTTCGGGATTGCAACCACACAGGACCAGAACTTCCAGAAATCGATTCAGCGAATTGCAATCGAGCTGATAGTAAACCTTGAAAATCACTCCTCAATAAAGGATTAACATGAACCGGAAGCTCTTTATTCTGACAGGCTGGATCGTTCTTCTGCTGCTTCTCACAGCAGGATGCAGTTCTTTGCGAACCGCCAGGACCCGCAAAGACGTCACCATCACCACCTATCAGGACCCGCAGTTTAAGATCTACCGGGAGAGCACGATTGCGGTGATCCCTTCCTTTCATTCAGAAGAAGGGATCATCGGATTCTCTTATACCGCGAATGAAGCGGCGGCGGATATGTTGACGTTGAAACTCTGGAATGAGGGATTCAGGATCGTCGACAGGATCTTTATCAAGGAGATTTTGTTAAACACGGAGATTAAATTCAAAAGCTTTTCAGTAAACCAGGCAGTTTCAGTGGGAAAGGTGCTGAATGCTGACTATGTCATGCTGATATCCCTGACCGACCTCGAAGGGGATACGCGATCCATCGCCTTCGGGCCGTTAAATCTGGTCAATACGGTCGATACATCTGTGCTTGTGGGGGTGAACTGCAGGCTGATCGATGTGGCTGCACAAAAGATTGCCTGGTCCGGAGCAGCGACCACACAAGATAAGAACCTTCAGCTCTGTCTTCGAAGAATCTCTTTAGAACTGATCAGCACTCTTCATAATGGTGACGAGAAACCCAAGGACCGGGCAATCCCCTTGGTCGGTATCCATTATTGACGAACGCCCTATCACCCTTCGATCGGTCCGCCTTCTTCCCAGAGGAACCAATCGCCGGTTTCATTCAGATAGGTCAAGGCATTATCAAGAATCTCATGATGCTGACTCTCTTCATGGGCCAGTTTTTCCCAGAGGGCTTTCTCGCCCGGGTCTGTGGCGCTTTCGGCCTGCTCCTTGTAAAACTGGTATCCATTATCTTCCATCTCCACAGCAAACTTCAGTGCCTCCACATCGCTGGGGTTTGAGCCCATCCGGGCGTCCATATCATTCTTAGCCTCTTCAAATATGGTCCGTATCCGCTCGGCAGGGCCGGCTTCTTTGAGTTCTTTATCCATGTTCAGCCCCTTGGCCAGCGCCTCGATCATGGTGCAGTGCCGTCTTTCATCTTCCACGAAAGAGAGAAACATCATTTTCCCGAGGGGGTTTTGGGTCTTCTCGCTCGCTTCCTGATAAAAGGCCATTCCGTCCTTTTCCATCTTCATTGCCGTACTCAGCGCCTTGGTCATTTCCGGGTGCTTCGCTCCCATGATGTGATACCTCCTTATCTATAACTCAGAAAATTATAATTAGCCCAAGACTACCATATTTCAATAAAAGATCAAGTCTGAAAAAGCGAGCTGTCAGCTATCAGCCTTCAGCATTCAGCAAAAAGGTATTTTATACAACAATCTATAATGATTTATTGTATGCTGAATGTGGATTGCAGGTTGCTGATAACATGCAGTATAATATATCTTCATGGGAGCGGACGCCGTACAGCGCCGCTCCATTCAGACGCAGGAGGGAACGGACGCCGTACAGCGCCGCTCCATTCAGACGCAGGAGGGAACGGACGCCGTACAGCGCCGCTCCATTCGACCGCAGGATAGCGTGGCACATAAAAAACCAAATTCGGAACAAAAAAAGATTCAGCTCATTCAAAGAGCCCTCCGTTCCTGGTATGGGAAGAAAGGCCGGAGCCTCCCCTGGAGAAAGACCCGGGACCCCTATCAAATCTGGGTCTCGGAAATTATGCTCCAGCAGACTCAGGTGAATACAGTCATTCTTTATTATGAAGAGTTTTTGTCCAGATTTCCCACAGTACATGATCTGGCAAAAGCCCCTTTGGAGAAAGTCCTGAAAGTCTGGGAGGGGCTCGGTTACTATGCCCGGGCCCGAAACCTTCACCGGGGAGCAAAATACCTCACCGCGGAATGGAATGGCCGTATGCCGGATTCGGAAACAGACCTTGTTCGCATCCCGGGGATCGGCAGGTCCACGGCCGGCGCCATTCTGAGCCTTGCCTTTGAAAAGCCGTCACCCATACTCGATGGGAACGTCAAGCGGGTGCTCTGCCGTCTCTTCGCGATCAGGGAAGATCCCAAAAACCGGGACGTGGAAAAAGAGCTCTGGTCTCTATCTAAAAACATGACACCGGAGCGCGGCGTGCATCCCTATACCCAATCCATCATGGACCTGGGCGCCATGGTCTGTACCCCAAGGTCGCCGGACTGCCTTGCCTGCCCTCTTAATATGTATTGCTTGGCATATAAAAATGGGCTTCAGCACACAATACCAATGCGTGCGAGTACCAAACCTATTCCTCATCGTCAAAGCGCACTGGGGATCATTCATAAACAGGGGCGAGTCCTGATTATACGCCGCCCCGAGAAGGGGCTTTTGGGGGGCCTGTGGGGCTTCCCCGGTTTTTTACGTGAAGGCCGAAAGAGTTTTCCTGATACACTTGAGAGAGGAACAAAAAGAGATCTTGGCTTGGTGATTCAGGCGGGGCAGAAACTTGGCAAGGTCGAGCACGCCTACTCGCACTTCAAAATCACCCTGCATGTTTTTGAATGCAATAGTTCATCGGGTAAAAGTAAGAATCGGAAGAATGTTAACTGCAAATGGGTCTACCCTTCCCAGCTGAAAAAGTATCCCCTGTCCGGAGCGGATCAGAAGGTGATCAAGAAGTTTTCGGTTGTCGGGGGTCAGCTTTCAGCTAAGAATAAAACTCAGGATCATCTCCAGAGGAACCGATGAATATCATAAAGGGTCCAAGGTGTCAAGGATTACGCTTCGCGTGCCCCGCTTTCCTCAATCTTTGCCGTCTGCGACGGCTACTACACTAAGGTATCTTGTGGTCAAGGGTCCAAGTGAAATGCTTAAACACTGAAAACGGTAAAAGGTTCGCCATAGGGGAAGTTGAAAGGCATGCAAGTCTCGATGTGTGAGGCCCTCGATGGATTGATTTTTTGCCTCTATTCTCGCTGAATGCTGTTAGCTGGTTACCCCGTATCTGAGAAGAGCTTGCCCCCTTTTGCCCAGTTCTCCCTCTCCACCTCCTGGATCACGATATAGGTGTGGTCACTGGGTTTGCCCGCCACCCGCTCCAGGGTTTCGGAGAACTCCTTTACAATCTCGGATTTCTGTTCCCTGGTTAATTTACCGATGAGCTGAAGATTTATGTAGGGCATTAGCATTCTCCTGTAGGTATAGCTTTCAGGAATGGTGCCGAAGGGGGGAGTCGAACCCCCACGGGATTGCTCCCACTGGTCCCTGAAACCAGCGCGTCTACCAATTCCACCACTTCGGCACTTAAATGGGTGAGGCAAATCTTACTGAAGATGGATCCTTCTTGTCAAGACAAAATCGGTTCTTAATTATTCACCGCAAAGACTCAAAGAGCACAAAGAAAAACATTGTGCCACAAAAAAATCAAAAAGATGAATAGCCCTGTAAAATCTTATCCACGAATTCTCATAATATTTGTGAAAACTCATACATGCTTATGGTTGGGAAGTTATTACCTCTGCGTTCTTTGCGCCTTTGCGGTGAAACATGTTTTGAGTAGTTATTCTTCTTTGCCTTCCCCAAACAGCTCTGCCGTGAAGATCCAGAACCGGCAGTTCGTCTTCCAGGCATCCAGAGATAGCCCGGCCTTGCGGCAGAGGTGCTGCAAGGTCTGCTCACGGTTCCATCCTTGATCCTTGGCAACGTGAGGTAGAAAGACCGCCCGCTTTCCATTCTTCTCAATAATAATTCCATGTTGTTCCGGCATAAATTCTTCGGGGCCCTGGATCTCCTGTTTGGGTGTCAGGACCGATACCTCCAGCTCAATCAGACTTAGTTCCGAGACCTTTACCGGCGGAAAACGATAGTCCTTTGCACAGGCCGAGACAGCATTATCCATGACCGCCTGGTAAAGCGGCCGGATCGGTTCGATATAGCCGATGCATCCCCGAAGCATTTTTTCTTTTTCCAGGGTGACAAAGGCACCGGCCGGTTCTTTCAGGCGATCTGTCAGGACGATTCCTTCGGGAGGTGATGTCAGCTCTATGCTTTCCCGTACATATGACTCCAATGCCTCTCTTGCAAGGCGAAGCAAGGTCTTCTTTTCATCGGGAGTAAGGTACATGGTTTGATCCCTCCTGTTAAATAGGATGGAGGCATAGCTTACGGAATTCGTAAAGTCTCCAGTGACGGCACCTGATGTGGTGTAGTGGAGGAGCTTGCCATCCCGGACACCCTGGCCCGAAAGGATCTCCAGAAGGAGGGCGATAGGCCGGAAACCACAGATGGTATCACCGGTCCTGTTTTTGTAATCAAGGAACCCTCTGCGGTTGACATCCAGAACCTTCTGAAAGGCACCTTGATCCAGTCCTGATAGTTTCTCCTTCACATCCGTCTTAAAAGGGAGGTATTGAAACCTGGGACCGTAATGGGTAAAGTCGGAGCTGGCAATGATCAGAGTGTTCTCCTTTTTTATCTGTGCGGAAAGAGTCCTGGCAAGTTTTGGATAGTCCTGTTCATCAAGAGAACCAACCAAAATCGGAACAATCTTGAATCCTTCAAGCAGGGTCTGCAGAAAGGGGAGCTGGACCTCTAAGGAGTGTTCCCTCTGGTGGGCTGAAGAATGGGTATTGATCAGGGGGTCTTGTTTTAATGTCTTGCAGAGGGTTGTGTCCAGAGGGACCTCCCCGAGAGGGGTGCGGTAGGCATCCACGTCGGGGATGGAAAGTCCGTGAAAACCAGCATGGTGGGTGGGGCCGAGCAGGATGACAGTCTGGATGGACGTTCCCTTGAGGGCATTGTACCCGTATGCAGCGGTCAGTCCGGAGTAGGGATAGCCGGCATGGGGTGAGATCAAGGCCGCCACCGTGTCATTGTGTCCGGACCATGGGGCCTTTTGTAATAGGTTCTGGACATTCTCGGAAAGGGCTCTTTTTGTCCCCGGGTAGAATTGTCCGGCCACAGCAGCCTCTCGGGTACCCGACGCATACAACAGGTCAGCATGATGGAGCAGAGACCAGGCAAGGATCAAAAGGGAGACAACAATGCCGCTTTTCCATGTCCGCATTGATGACACAAGAGGGCTCCGGATAGGGTAAATTAATTGGAGTCTTCGATATCTTTGAAGAAATCTTCCGGGCGGAGGCTCTGGATCTCCTTCTTGAATGTCTCCACCTCATCATCGGAGATCGGTTTTCGAATCACCGGGCATTTGTCCAGGACGGTTTGGCTGACATAGATCGGAGATTCCATGCGGACCGAGAGGGCAATGGCATCGCTCGGGCGGGAATCGATGGAATAGTTATTGTTTCCCTGCCACATGTCGATCACGGCATAGTAGGTATTATCCTTTAGGTCCGATACGGTGACCTTCTCGATCCTCAGATCCAGTGTCTGTAAGATATCTGCCATGAGATCATGAGTCATAGGCCTCGGCAGATTCTCGTCCTGGAGTTTGTACACAATCGCATTCCCCTCGTTTACCCCGATCCAGATCGGGATCAGCCGGGTCCCCCCAACCTCTTCCAGATAAACCACATACTGAGCCGGCATGGGAATCAACATCAGAGAGAAGATTTTAAATTCCTTCATAATCAGTACCTTGCGGGGCCATGAATTTGCCCGTTTAATAGAAACAATACGCCATGTTGGTCAAGGCTGAAATCTTTTTTATCTTATCAAAGGGGGTACAGAAAGGCAAGGTGAACTTTAGCGGCCCTGTTCGTAAATACGGTGGCATTTGAGTGCCGTAGGGCGGCCTCATCTTCGTTCCGCTCCCTGCGTGGGCGGAAGGTGCCAGGCACAAGTGCCTGGCACCTTCCCATCCTCAGTCGCGCGCCTTGATGAGACCGCCCTACAACCCTCTCAATGCGTCACAGTATTTACGAACAGGGCCACTTAGGGATTAGGGCTTGACAGGGCCGCCGGTTTCGGATATTGTGCAGGTATACATTTGTATACCCATGAGGTGAGGAGAGTTTATGGAAAGAGAACTCACAGCGCGGCAGAGAGAGGTTCTTGTTTTTTTAAAGGCATTCCTGAGAAAGCGGGGTTATCCCCCCACGATCCGGGAGATCTCCAGCCACTTCGGCTTTCAGGGGCCTCAGGGAGCCAGGAAACACCTGGATGCCCTGGAGAGGAAAGGGATGATACATCGTGATCCGGGAAGCTCCAGGGCCATCGGGATTCCCGGGATGAAAATGCCCGAAACTGTGCGTCTCCCCATCCTGGGGAGGATTCCCGCAGGCGATCCCGGCCTGGCCTTGGAGGAGGTCCAGGGAGAGCTGGAGGTAGACCGCTCTCTGGCCAGGGGGGAGAACCTCTTCCTCCTCAAGGTGACCGGTGAGAGCATGATCGGCGCCCATATCCTGGACGGGGACTATGCCCTGATCCGTCCCCAGAGCCGCGCAGAGAACGGAGAGATCGTGGCGGTCCGGATCGGGGATTCGGCGACACTCAAACGGTTTTACCGGGAGGGAAAGGTTGTGCGCCTTCAACCGGAGAACCCGGACATGGAGCCGATTTTCCTGAAAGGAGACGGGGAAGAGGTGGCCATCGTGGGCAAGGTCCTGGCGGTGATCCGGCTCTTGGGGAAATAAGTAGAAAGCCTTCAGTCTGTTTTGATGGTTTTGTTGAGAGCTTATTGAAACAAGCAACGAAACGGATCATTTGTTTTTGCGAAAGAACCTTTTTTTTCGATTCATGCAGGCAAGATGATTACAGAGATCCGGGAAAGAGTGGAAGTGGCCGCGGTATTCGGCAAAGGGGAAAGGATCCGGCCGGTCTGGTTTGTCTGGAACGGGAAGAAGGTCCGGGTCCAGAGGGTTACCTACCGATGGACCGAGCGGGAAGGTAGCGAGGTCTATCATCATTTCTCGGTCACGGACGGAGCCTCTCTCTATGAGCTCTCCTATGCGTCAGGGAATTTGCGGTGGGAGTTGGTGGCCGTAGAGGTTTAACCCGGCTTCGTAAAAAGTCCATCTGCGGGTTATGCTTTCCGCTCCGAAACGGTGTTTCGGAGCGCCGCATGTTCCGCTTTTCTTTATTCAAGCCGCCTTTGGCAGCTTTATTAATAAGGAATCTTGGAGTGTCTTCGATTTTCTCGTCACTGCAGCGCTTGTTTGGCTACGCTCTGATTCCTCGAAAATCTCGCGCAGAGCTATGGAGCTTTTTACGAAGCCGTTCAGGATTAATTGTTAATTAAAATTAGGGGGGAACAATAATCCCATGACAGAGCGCATCATTCTTCATATCGACATGGACGCCTTCTTTGCTTCGGTAGAGCAGAAGAGCCGGCCGAGCCTTCGGGGAAAACCGATCGTGGTGATCGGTTCCTCCAAGCGGACCGTGGTGACCACTTCCTCTTACGAGGCCCGGGCCCGGGGGGTCAGAACGGGGATGAATATCTTTCAGGCGAGGCAGGTCTGCCCGGAGGTTCTCCTGGTGGTGGGAAACAACCGGAAGTATACAGACACGTCTGCAGGGATTGTCCGGATTCTCAAAGAGTATACTCCCCTTGTGGAGGTCTACTCCATTGACGAGGCATTCCTGGATGTCAGAGGATCCATCCGCCTCTTCGGGTCCCCTGAAGAGATCGCCCGGAGCATCAAGCAGAGGGTCCGGCAGCGGTTCGGACTCACCTCCTCTATCGGTATCGCTCCCAACAAGCTCCTCGCCAAACTGGCCGCGGGTATGGAGAAGCCCGATGGACTGGTCCGGATCCGTCCGGAAGAGGTGAACCCATTGATGGAGCGGCTCCCGGTTACAGAACTCTGCGGCATCGGTCGGCGCCTCGACCGTCATCTCGAGTCTTTGGGGGTCCGCACCTGCGGAGACTTGGGCCGGATCTCGGCGGAGTCACTCAGGAGACGCTTCGGCATCCTGGGAGAGGTCCTGTCCGCCATGGGCCGCGGGGAAGACGGCTCTCCCGTGGTTTCCCTGGAAGAGGAGCCGGAGGCCAAGTCCATCGGTCACAGCACGACCCTCCCCCGGGACATCTCCAGCCTGGAGATCCTTCACAGAACCCTGTTGCACCTCTCAGAGATGGTGGCCCGCAGGGCGCGGCGCAACCATCTCTGTGGAAGGATCGTCACCTTAACCCTTCGCTATGCGGATTTCCAGACATTTTCCAAGAGGATCCGCCTTTACCGGTTTGCGAATCACGGACTCGATATCTATCTTGCGGCCCGGGAGATCCTCTCCACTCTCCGCCTTCAGCAGAGTGTGCGCCTGCTGGGGGTCACCCTCTCCGATTTGGCCAGGGACTACCTCCAGCTCCCCCTGTTTCAGGAGGAACGGAGAAGGGAAATGGCCACCCGGGCCATGGACCGGGTCAATGACCGTTACGGCATGTTTACCCTGACCTGGGGCACCCTCCTGGACCGGTCCCGGGAGCCAGGCGCCATCTCTCCGGCCTGGCGGCCTTCCGGTAGTCACTATGTGAATGTGAAATAAAAGAGGCTTTTCGAAAACATGGCGACACCCAAATGCCGCCGTGTTCCCGAAACAGGCGACCCGACTCACTTGACATCTGAATCGTTGGCGTTAGTATGGTAATTAAGTAGAAGACGCTGAGAAATGAGGCGCCCTGAGAAGTCAGGAGCGCTTCCAAAAAAGTCCTGAATAGTGGAGGAAATATATGAACAAGCTTCTATATATACAGGCATCGCCAAGGAGAAGCCGCTCCCATTCCATGGCTGTGGCCGATGCATTTGTTGAGTCCTACCGGGAGAGCCAGCCAGGGGCTGAGGTCCTGGTCCTGGACCTCTTTAAAAAAGATTTGCCGCCATTTGATGGATTGGCGGTCAATGCAAAATATACCATCCTGCACGGACAGAAGCATACACAGGAAGAATTGGATGCATGGAAGGTCGTAGAGTCTGTAATCGAGGAATTTAATGGCGCGGATAAGTATGTTTTTGCTGTCCCCATGTGGAATTTCGGGGTTCCCTACCGTCTCAAACAGTATATTGATATCCTTGTACAGCCAGGCTATACCTTCTCCTATACTCCGGAAGAAGGTTACAAGGGATTGGTCACCGGAAAACCGGCTTTTGTGGCCTATTCAAGAGGCGGGGAATATCCTGCCGGCACCGTGTATGAGTCCTACGATCTCCAGAAGCGGTATCTTGAAACCCTATTGGGTTTTATAGGATTTACAGATATTCATTCCATTGTGGTCGAACCTACTCTCATGGCTGGCCCGGAAGTCGGGGCAACCAAGCGGGAAGAGGCCATTGTTCAGGCAAGACAGATGGCCCGGGAATTTTGATGAGAGTAAGGGTTGTGTATGACATAGCAATTGCCGAATAGCATCCCTCTCAGCCGGTGTGCACAATGCATAGCCAAAGAGTGCAAACAGAGACGGTTTTATGCCCCCTCGAAGTGACTTTCCTGTAGAGGTTGGTTTATCCCCACCATCCGACCTGCCCTCAGACGGTAAGTATTCAATTCTTCTTGATTTTTGATTTTTCATACGTTATAGTTGTCGCAACTATTTATAAACAAATACAATGTCAGCCGGGGTGGGACCATGACAGAGGATCTTGCGCGGAGAGGAAAGTTTGAAGAGAGGCCTTTTCCTGTCCTGTTAAGAAAGATCAAGGACTCGGGAAAGACCGGCTTGCTGTTGGCTCATAAAGGCGAGGTTGAGAAACGGATATTTTTCCAGAATGGCGAACCCATTGCCTCCCGTTCCAATATTCGAAAGGATCTTTTAGGCGAGATTCTCTGTGCCCGCGGTAAGATCTCCGGGGCCCAGCTGGATGAAGCTATCCTGGAGTCCAAGAAAAAGACCGGTGACAACTTTGGACAGATCCTGGTCAAAAAAGATTTCCTGACCCCCAAAGACCTCTATTCTGAATGCAAATATCAATTTATATCGATTATTTTCAGCCTCTTTGGCTGGGAGTATGGGACTTATTACTTTCAGGA
>CAJICE010000089.1_pt1 | contig 65067 bp, 51 predicted proteins | sample 9199531 | NCBI WGS metagenome assembly CAJICE01 (sample SAMEA7708327, study PRJEB35096) | sediment metagenome | biome: marine neritic benthic zone biome [ENVO:01000025]; feature: sediment [ENVO:00002007]; material: shallow marine sediment [ENVO:03000034] sea grass bed [ENVO_01000059] ... | reverse complement strand
TTTTCCACCACGGTGAAGTCATTGAAACTCTCATTCACATCCGGCGGCAGAATCTCAATCCCCTGTTCCCGGCATTCGGAGATATACTGGACGACTTTATCCGTGTTATCCATATCCGAAGAGATCAGGGCTGCAGTAAATGCCACAGGATAGTGGGCCTTGAGGTAGGCCGTCTGATAGGCGATCAGGGCGTAAGCCGCAGAGTGTGATTTGTTGAAACCGTATCCGGCAAAATAGGCCATCAGATCAAAGACCTTTTCGGCTTTTTTAGGATTTATTTTATTTTTGATGGCACCGGGAATCCCCAGTTTTTTGTCGCCGTTAAGAAAGATCTCCTTGTGTTTGTCCATCTCTGCCGGGATCTTTTTGCCCATGGCCCGGCGAAGCAGGTCCGCGGCACCCAGCGAATAGCCGGCCAGCACCCTGGCAATCTCCATGACCTGTTCCTGGTAGACAATGACCCCGTAGGTATCTTTGAGAATCGGTTCCAGTTGGGGAAGCATATAGGCAATCTTCTTTTTACCATGCTTTCCCAGGACATAATCATCCACCATCCCGCTTCCAATGGGGCCGGGACGGTAGAGGGCCACCAGGGCAATAATGTCCTCGAAATCCTGAGGTTTCATTTTAACCAGCAGATCCCGCATGCCCGAACTCTCAAGCTGAAAGATCCCCATGGCATCTCCCCGGGAGAGAAGCTCATAGACCTCCGGTGAATCCAGAGGGATCTTGTCAATCGTAAACGATCCTTCCCGTTCCTCTTTCCCATTATTCAGATGTTGACGGTTGATGATCTTCACGGCATGATCGATCACGGTCAGGGTTCGAAGACCCAGGAAATCGAATTTGACCAGCCCGACTTCCTCCACGATCTTCTTGTCATACTGCGTGACGATCTCTGCCTCATCACTCCGGTAAAGAGGTGTCCAATCACGTAAAGACCGGTCCCCGATCACCACACCGGCTGCGTGGGTGGATGCATTCCGGTAAAGCCCCTCAAGGGCCAGGGCAATGTCCAGCAGCTTCTTGACCTGGGGGTCCTTCTTTGACAATTCCTGAAACTTCTTCTCCTTTTTTATTGCATCCGCCAGCTTGATTCCCAACTCGTTGGGGACCAGTTTTGCCAGACTGTCGGCCTCGGTGTAGGGAAGCTCCAGCACTCGCGCCACGTCCCGGATCACCCCTCTTGCCTGGAGCGATCCCACCGCCATGATCTGTCCCACGGCTTCCATGCCATACCCTTTGTCAACGCTGTATCGCTGAGTGACATAATCGATAACCTCTCCTCTTCGATCCATGCAGAAGTCGATGTCAAAATCAGGCATGCTGACCCGCTCAGGATTCAGGAACCGCTCGAACAGGAGGCCATAGGTGATGGGATCGATATCCGTAATGCCCAGGGCATAGGCCACAAGAGAACCGGCACCGGAACCCCTGCCCGGACCGACCGGGATCTTACGCTCTTTGGCCCACTGAATAAAGTCCCAGACGATGAGGAAATATCCCGGATACCCCATGCGGTTAATGATATTGAGTTCCTCATCCAGACGATTTCGGTACGCCCCCTCCTGACCCTGCGGGACCTTTTCACTTCGCACATGGAGATCCAGCCCCTCCTCAGCCTTTTTCCTGAGATAGGACTCAAGGGTCTCGCCTTCCGGCACATCGTAAGTAGGAAGGTGGATCTCACTGAAATCAAGGTTAAGATTACAACGCTCCGCAATCGCAACGGTGTTCTTGATGGCTTCGGGCACATGGGAGAAGGCCTGGATCATTTCGTCAGGAGATTTGAAATAGAGCTGGTCCGAGCTGAAACGAAAACGATCTTCCTCCCTGATTGTTTTCCCTGTCTGAATGCAGAGCAGGACCTCATGGGCGGCGGCGTCTTCCTTCCGAAGATAGTGGCAGTCATTGGTCGCAACCAGGGGGAGGGAGAGCTCTTTGGCCAGATAGATCATCTCGTCATTGACGGTCTTCTGCATCTCCAGACCGTTATCCTGAATCTCAAGATAAAAGTTATCCTTGCCGAGGATATCCGCATACTCGGCCGCGGCCTCCAGGGCCTTTTCCCGCTGATCTCTCAGAATATGGATGGGGATCTCTCCGTGCAGACAGGCCGAAAGCCCGATCAATCCATTGGAATGCTCGCGCAACACTTCCTTGTCGATGCGTGGTTTCCGGTAGAAACCCTTTTGATATCCCTCACTGACCAGCCACATCAGGTTCTGATACCCTTCCCGGTTCCGGGCCAGAAGGATCAAATGATAGGCATTCTCTTCACCGCCCGCAGGTTTTTCAAAACGGGAAACCGGGGCCACATAGACCTCACACCCAATGATCGGCTTGATGCCGTTTTTGATGGCATTCTTGTAAAAATGGATGGCTCCGATCATACTTCCATGATCCGTAATGGCCAGGGCGGGCATTTTGTATTCATTGGCCTTGTGAAAGAGATCCTTCAGGCGGATCGCACCGTCCAGAAGGCTGAACTGTGTATGGGTATGCAGATGAACAAAATCTGCGTGTTTCAACATAGCGTTTCCCTTACTTCATGTTCGAAAATATTGAATAAGATTATTAATTTAAAAGTCTACATAGAATACCATAGCAGGTCTGTAAATACCAGCGGTTACCATCAAGCCTTCAACCCATGCTAAGATCATGTTTATGCTGAATAAATCTTCATACTCGTAATCCTAATCTTAATCGTAATCCTGGTCTTCTTTCTTTCAATTCATCAACGAATAGAACAGTGGGATTACGAATACGATTACGATTATGATTACGATAATAAACACCAGGGCCGCATTATGCTCTCGGCTGGATATGCCGGATCTCCACCCGGTTGATAAGCGTATTTTCCTGTTGTGAGGCAGCATAGAGCACGGCACTGGCCACATCTTCAGGAGGTATCTTCAGGACATGAGAATACCGGTCGTGACTGACCATGCCGGTATTGACCATGCCGGGCAGGACCACGGTCACTTTGATCTTGTGCTGCCGGACCTCCTCTAATAAGGACTCGGAAAATCCCATGACCCCAAATTTGGATGCACAATAGGCTGATGCGCCGGCAAAGCCGTGTACCCCTGCACCGGAAACCATGTTGATAATCTGGCCCGACTCTCTTTTTATTAAATGGGGAAGCACTGCTCTCGTACAGTAGAAAAGGCCCGTGAGATTGGTCTGAAGGGTTTGCTCCCATTCTTTGTCGGGGAAGTCCACCACATTGGCCGTAAAGAAGACCCCGGCATTGTTCACCAGGATATCGATCGTCTGGTATTCCCGGACCACCTCCTCAACCATGGACACAACCGATTTCCGGTCACGAACATCGCACACCAGGGAGATGGCCCTTCCCCTTTGAGAGTGTATCGCCGCCTGGACTTTCCTGAGTTCCTTCTGGGTCCGTGCTGTCAGGGCAACTCGGGCACCTTTCCCGGCAAAGGCCATGGCAATGGCCTTACCGATTCCTCTCCCGGCCCCGGTCACTATCACGGTTTTGTCCTTGAGGTCCATTAGATTCTCCACTCCCAAAGGGTCAGACCCTTAAGAGAATAAAATAATAGGGACTGTCCCTATTATTTTATTTTTTCTTCCTCGCCCGGGGATGAGTCCGGTCATACACCTCCATAAGCTTGTCCATGCTCAGATGGGTGTATTTCTGGGTCGTAGCCAGGCTGACGTGCCCCAGAAGTTCCTGAATGCTTCTGAGGTCCGCACCTCCGTCCAGAAGATGGGTGGCAAAGGAGTGGCGCAGTCCGTGCGGGGAGATCCGGTTAGAGATAACTGCCTGGTTTACATATTTCTCGACCACCCTTCGGATCCCCCGGCCGCTCAGACGTTTTCCGTAACGATTCAAAAACATGGGGGTCTTCTTTTGTTCCGCTGGCAAAACCTCTTTGGCTTTGAGATAATTCTGAACAGCCTGGGTCGCATGAGATCCGAGTGTAACTATCCGCTCTTTCTTTCCCTTGCCTAGCACCTTCATCAGGCCGATACCAAGATCCACATCTTCTTCATTCAGTCCGGCGAGCTCACTGATCCGGACACCTGAAGCATAGAAGACTTCCAGAATTGCCTTGTCCCGAAGCCCCTGAAGGGTCTTCTCATCGGGCGCTTCCATCAGACGGAAGGCATCATCGACCGTCAGAAAACGGGGATGCTTCTTTTCTGCTTTGGGTGTGGCCACAATCTTGGCAGGATTGACCTCCACGACCCTCTCCCGGTGGAGAAACCGGAAAAAGGCCCTAAGGCTCGCCACCTTTCTTCCTATGGAAGATTTCTTGTATCTTCGTTGGTGAAGAAAAGAGAGGAAATGCCGGATGACCCGGTGGTCAATACTTTTCACATCATCCTGACCATGCTTCCGGGCACCCAGGAACTCTTGAAACTGTCTCAGGTCATTCAGGTAGTTTGTAAGGGTATGTTCCGAAGCGTTCTTCTCGTGGCGAAGATATTCTTCGAAGGCAGAGATGTGTGCATCCATAGACGTTTGGCCCCGGCCCTTGCGGCCTCGATGCTTCATGGCACGATCCTCTTTACATACGCCTCCCACTCCTCAAGCGCCCGCAGGGACATCTTTTCTCTTCGCTCCCGCCGGGAACGGATCTTCTTTTCCAGAGGAGGGAAGAGGCCCCAGTTGACATTTGACGGCTGAAAATCCCTGGTATTTATATTGGTGACATGGTTCACAAGAGCGCCATGAGCCGTGGCGGGAGGGGGAGGTTCCAGGGGTTTTTCCTGGATCCACCGAACCGCGTAGACGCCGGCCAGCCACCCCATGGCCGTGGATTCCACATACCCCTCCACTCCGCTGATCTGACCCGCCAGGAAAAGGTCTGCTCTCTTTTGGAACTGGAGGGTCTTATTCAGCACCCGGGGTGCATCAACAAAAGTGTTTCTGTGGACGCTCCCGTAGCGGAGAAACTCCACTCCTTTCATCCCGGGTATGAGGCGGAAGACCCGGTCCTGTGCAGGATAGGTCAGCTTGGTCTGAAAGCCCACCATGTTATAGGAGGCGCCTTCCCGGTTCTCTTTCCTGAGCTGGACCACGGCATGCGGCTGCTCCCCCGTTCTGGGATCGATCAGGCCCACCGGTTTCATGGGACCGTATACCAGGGTCTCTTTACCCCTCTCAGCCAGGATTTCGATCGGCATGCACCCTTCAAAATATCGGGGCTCTTCAAAAGGTTCGGCAGGCACCTTCTCATCCTTCATCAGGGCATCGTAAAAGCGCTCATATTCTTCCTGATTCATGGGGCAGTTGAGGTAATCCGCACCGCCCTTATTATACCGTGAGGCTGCAAATACAATGGAACGGTCGATATCTTCAGGATCGATGATCGGGGCGATGGCATCGTAGAAATGGAGATGGGAGGAGCCGGTCAGACTGGTGATGGATTCTGCCATCCGGCTTGAGGTCAGAGGCCCTGTGGCCAGGATGACCACTCCCTGTTCAGGGATTTCCGGCACCTCTTCCCGGATCACACAGATTCTCGGGTGGTCCGAGACGACACGAGTGATGGCCCGGGCAAAACACTCACGATCGACAGCAAGGGCAGAACCGGCAGGGACTTCATTTTCATCCGCGGCCTTCATGACCAGGGATCCCGCACGGCGCATCTCTTCTTTCAATAGTCCAACGGCATGGGTGAGTTCCCGGGAACGGAGGGAGTTGCTGCAGACGAGTTCGGCTAATTGATCCGTCTTGTGGGCGGGCGTAGACTGAAGAGGACGCATCTCATAGAGATGAACATCTGCTCCAAGTTCAGCCGCCTGGTACGCGGCTTCAGAACCGGCCAGACCCCCTCCGATGACCAGCAATGCCGGATCAGGATTATTTTTCATGGCTCAGTTGATAAAAAAGGGTTCGAGGATTCCAGGATTAAGCTCAGCGTGCACCGCTTTTCTTTATCCTTGCCGTCTGCGACGGCTACTACACTAAAGCATCTTGGGGGCAAGGGTCCAAGTGTTTTGTCCTGAGTGATTAATATGATTGCCTGAAGTATCCGCTCAACATCAAAAGGGTCAACGTCATTTGAACCACTAAAATAAAATAGTAAGGCTTAGCCCTTTCTTTTACTCTTTTCACTAGCCCCCTGGAACCCTTGACCCCTTGACCCCTTGGCCCCTTATATTTTCTATCTCTATTAAGGAGATAATCCTTAATTCTTCAGCGCGGCTTCTTCCAGTTCGCGGGTGTAATCGCATTCCTTGTTCGGACAGCCGATATACTTATGAAACTCGTCGTCCTCTTTACGGAAACATTCGGTCAGAAAGGGACTGGTGCATGACGGGCAGGACTCATTGATCGGTCTCTGTTTGCTGTTAAAACGGCACTTGGGATAATTGCTGCAGCCGTAAAAGATCCTTTTCTTGAACATCTTCTTGACCACAAAACCATCGCAGGCCTCCTCAGGACAGTCCACTCCGATACTGATCGGCTTAATATTTTTACATTTGGGATAGCCGCTGCACCCGAGGAACTTACCGTACCGGCCGTGTCGTACGAGCATTTCGCTTCCACACTTTTCACAGACCTCATCGGTTTTCTCTTCGGCTGCGGCCTTGATCTTCCCATTTTCATCTTCAACCACTCTGCGGGTGGTCTTGCAATCCGGATATTTGGTGCAGGCCAGGAATTTCCCATACCTTCCCTTCTTCACCACCATTTCGGCCTCACATTTGGGACACCTGTCGTCGGTCTTCTCCACCTCCATAATCCGAATCGTTCCCTTTTCGTCCCGCAGAAAATCCTTGGTGTTTCTGCATTCCGGAAAGGCGGAGCAGGCAATAAACTCCCCGTTGTAGCCCCATTTGATGACCATTTTCTTCCCGCACTTCTCGCAGATGATATCGGTGTCCTCCACCTCTTTTTTCACATCCCGCATGGTCACCTTGGCCTTTTCCAGGTCATCGATGAACTTGTCGTAAAAACTTTTCAGAGTCCCCTTCCAGTCCACCTCACCTTCTTCGACCCGGTCCAGCTCTCCTTCCATGTTGGCCGTAAATTGAACGTTCAGGATATCGGGAAAACTCTCAACCAGTAAGCTGTTGACCAGAACCCCCAGAGGGGTCGGATGGAACCGTTTCTCCAGCATCTCCACATACTTGCGGTCCTGGATAGTGCTGAGAATCGCAGCGTAGGTACTGGGCCGCCCGATCCCCTTTTCTTCCAGGTCTTTAACCAGACTGGCTTCGGAGTACCGAGGCGGCGGCTGGGTAAAGTGCTGTTTGGGATCGATCTTCTTGAGCGTGAGGAGATCCTTCTCTTCCATGGGGGGGAGGATTTTTTCTCCTTCCAGGGGCGCCTCGCCGTCTTCCGTTTCCATAATATAGAGGGTCATAAATCCTTTGAACCGGATGGTGGAACCGGTGGCACGGAAGATATAATCTGCCACATCAATATCCACAGAGATCGTATCGAGGATCGCCGGGTTCATCTGGCTTGCCACAAAACGGTTCCAGATCATCTGATAAAGACGGAAGGGATCTTTTTCAAGATAAGCCTTAACCGAATCCGGATCCCTGAGAGAAGAAGTGGGCCGGATGGCCTCATGGGCATCCTGGGCCTTTTTCCCTTTTGCGTAGTGCCGGGGTTTGTCCGGAAGGTAATCCTTGCCGTAACGATCCTTTATCAGTCCTCTCACCTCTTTGATTGCATCATCGGCCACTCGTGTAGAGTCTGTACGCATGTACGTAATCAGACCGACATTCCCTTCGTCCCCAATGGGCAGACCTTCATACAGCTTTTGTGCCATCATCATGGTCTTTCTGGCCGAGAATCCAAGCTTTCTGGAAGCATCCATCTGGAGTTTACTGGTAGTGTAAGGAGCGACCGGATTTCTTTTCTTCTGTTTCTTCACGATTTTGGAAATCCGGAATTTCTTCCCCTTAATCGTGTTCAGTATTTTATCCGCTTGTTCCTGGTTTTTGATCTCCGCTTTCTTCCCCTTGATTTGATGCAATTTTGCTTCAAAGGGCGGGGGAGTTTCCCCTTCCAGTTCAGCGGTAATGGACCAATACTCTTCGGGTTTGAATGCCTGGATCTCATCTTCTCTTTCACAGACGAGACGTACGGCCACAGATTGCACGCGACCCGCAGAAAGCCCGCGACGGACCTTGTCCCAAAGCAGGGGAGACAACTTATACCCCACGATCCGGTCAAGAATACGCCGGGCCTGCTGGGCATTCACACGATGCTGGTCAATCCTTCCGGGTTTTTCAAAGGCCTGGGCGATCGCCTTCTTGGTGATTTCATTAAAGACCACCCGATAGACCTCTTTGGTCTTATCACCGATCACGTGGGCAATATGCCAGGCAATGGCTTCCCCTTCACGATCAAAGTCCGGGGCCAGATAGACCGCATCGGCCTTTTTCGCCTCGCTACGGATCTCTGAAAGGACCTTGCCTTTCCCCCGTATGGTCACATATTTGGGTTCGAACCCTTTTTCCACATCCACTCCGAGCTCTTTCTTCGGCAGGTCACGCACGTGTCCCACTGACGCCACGACTTTGTAGTTTTTGCCCAGATACTTATTGATGGTCTTGGCTTTGGATGGTGACTCGACGATCACCAGTGATTTACCCATTGAATCCTCCACTTAGAATCTCGTAAAGAGCTTACCCGGAAGCTGTCTGACCTGCCCCTTCAGCTCCATTTTCATTAATAGAGACGAGACCTCGGCCGGGGCCATGCTCGTTTGGCAGGTCAATTCATCTATATGCACAGGCTTTCTCTTTAGCAATTTTAATACCACCATCTCTTGACGGCTACCGCTCACAGGAACTTTTTCAGGCCTTTTCTCATTTTCGGCTATGTAATTCCGCACTTCCTGCGGAAATTCTTCAATAATGTCATCCACTCCCTGGATCAGCTTTGCTCCTTTTTGTATCAGGCCGTTCACCCCGGAGCTGAGAGGTGAATCGATATTGCCGGGGATGGCATAAACATCCCTTCCCTGTTCGAGTGCAAAATTTACAGTAATCAGAGAACCGCTCTTTTTTGCTGCCTCCACCACTAGTGTTCCCATGGACATTCCGCTGATGATCCGGTTACGCCGTGGAAAGTTCAGGGGAAGGGGAGGCGTGCCCAGGGGAAACTCACTGATCACAGCGCCCTGTTCTGCAATCCGTTCTTTCAGTGCACTATTGTACCGGGGATAATTGTAATCCAGGCCGCAGCCTAAAACCGCCAAGGTACGTCCTCCGGCCATGAGCGCTCCTTTATGGGCCCAGGTATCGATCCCCATGGCCAGACCGCTGACAATGGTGATCCCCATGCCGGCGAGCTTTCCTGCAATCCTTTCTGCGTTCAGCCTCCCCTGAGATGAGGCCGCACGGGACCCCACAATAGAGAGAGCAATTTTGTCCTCTTTTTTGAGTTGGCCCAGGAGATAGAGGACAGGCGGTGGATCAGATATCTGGACAAGGGATGACGGATACCGGGAATCACCATGGACCAATATTTGACCGCCTAACTCCTGTATCCCTTTCCTTTCCTTCTCCAATGAACGCTCTGGTTCGAATTGATGGAGCCGCCGAACCATCTTCCCTGAGATTCCCAAACCGGCAATCTCTTTTTCCGTCAGGGTAAAAATTCTCCCGGGGGCAGATGTCCCCTGTATGATCCTCCAGAAAAGGCGTGGAGTCATCCCTTCAACAGCGTTCAAGGCTAGAAAAACTGTACGTTTATCCATCTTTCAATAAAATGTTAAGATTGACCTGATTGCGGCTTTCAGATATTATCATAAATCAAACTTCCTGGAAGATCAAATGAAAATCTGTATCCATTTTTTCGAAGTATGTTCTAACCATTTGATTTCATAACATAAATTTATTTCTACAGCCTTACATTAACAACCCTTTGATCCGCGGCAATCAGCATGTATAACCCCATACAGGAGTAAAGTCAATATGGATCTCTATGAGGCCATCCAGAAAAGGCGGAGCATTCGAAAATTCAAGGATAAAAAGATTCCGGAAGAGGTCCTGGAACGAGTACTCAATGCCGGCCGGCTTGCCCCCTCGGCCGTGAATCTTCAACCCTGGAAATTTATCGTGGTTCGAGACCTGGAAACCCAGAAGTCCCTGGTCGATTGCACTCGCGGTGGGAAACATGCCCATCTGGGCATGGCAGATGTCGCCCTTGTGGCCTGCGGCAATGAAAGAGACTGTTACCAACGGCAGGGAAACTATATGAAGACTTTTGCCATTGATGTGGCCATCGCCCTGGATCATATGATGCTGGCTGCGACCGCCGAAGGTCTGGGAACCTGCTGGATCGGTGCTTTTGATGAAAATAAAGTTAAGGAGCTTTTCCAGATTCCAGAATCCTGGCGGGTCGTGGGCATGACGCCTCTGGGCTATCCTGATGAAACCCCTGTATTCAATGGCAGAAAGTCCCTGCTGGAGATCCTCTGTTTTGAGCGATGGCAGAAGGAATAGACTATTTGGTCCTTGACAGGAATGACCAAGTCAAATTCTATCCGCAGAAAGAAAATCTTTAGACAGGATAACAGGATTGACAGGATCTTCAAAAAGATCGTTTTTTGACATCCTGTTCATCCTGTAAATCCTGTCTGAAAAAGGTTTTATCCTCCCCAACTTTTCTGCAGTCAATCTGCTTGAGAGATTTCTAACGGGATTCACTCCCTCTGTACAACAAGCAGCGGACAAAACGATTGTTCTCTTTCGGGATCAAGGGGGGCAGGATATGGTCACACGGTTCAAATCGCTCCGGGCATCGGGTATGGAACAAACAGCCCGGAGGAGGATGGGAGGCACTGGGGATCTCCCCACGTAGGGGAACTCTTTCCCTCTTGCGAGTGGGATCGGGAACCGGCACTGCTGAGAGGAGGGCACGTGTATAGGGATGGAGAGGGGATCCATAGAGATCGTCCCGGTCCGCTATTTCCATGATCTTTCCCAGATACATGACAGCCACACGATCGCAAAGATACTCGACCACGCTCAGATCATGGGAGATAAAGAGATAGGTGAGTTGATAACGCTCCTTGAGGTCCTGGAGAAGATTCAAGACCTGGGCCTGGATTGACACATCCAGCGCCGATACCGGTTCATCGGCAATGATGAGACGGGGATGGACCGCCAGGGCGCGGGCAACCCCCACACGCTGCCTCTGTCCCCCGCTGAATTCATGAGGGTACTTGCTGTAATCTTCTTCAGAGAGCCCCACATCCAGAAGAAGATTGATGACCCTGTCGACCCTCTCCTTTTTCCTGAGGTTCATGTTGACCTTGATCGACTCTTCAACGGCCTCCCCCACGGTCATCCTGGGATTCAGGGAGGCGTAGGGATCCTGAAAGATGATCTGCATTTCCGATCGAATTTTCCGCATCTCTGCCCGGTTCTTGTTGAGGATATTCTCCTCCCGATAAAGGATTTCCCCATCCGAGGGTTCAATCAGTCGAAGGATGCATTTCCCCATGGTGGATTTACCGCATCCCGACTCCCCCACCAGTCCAAGTGTCTGTCCTTGCTCCAGAGTCAGGTCCACACCGTCCAGGGCACGGACCACCTGCCTGCCAGAGCGCACCAATCCTTTTTGAATCGGGAAGTATTTTTTGAGATCTTTGACTTCGAGGATAACCGGCAAGAGGAGGCTCCTTATACTCTTTTCTTTCGTTATTGCGTTGAAATTTCTGTACTTTTTAAATTGTCATAATTAGCGCGTTTAAATTCGAAATTCGAATATCGAAACTCGAAACAAATTCTAAATCCAAAATCCTAATGACCAAAATTCCTTGCTCCCTAGTTCGAGCTGTTTTGAATTTTGGATTTCTGTCATTCGATATTATTTAGTATTTCGAATTTCAGATTTAGAGTTTATACCTTATATAACGATATCTCGAACAAGAGCCTGATTCAAAAATAAGATCTTAAAAGACATTATCCAGCGGGCGCCCCCACATCCTTAAAACACCGGACCCTATGTCCCGGCTCCAGTTCTACAAATTCCGGAGCACGCTGCCGGCATTCTCCGGTAACATGGAGACAGCGGGGAGAAAATGTACACCCCACAGGGAGATCAATGAGATCTGAAACGGTTCCGGAAATGGCCTGCAGCCGATCCTTTTTCTGCCGTTCTCCAAGTCGGGGAATTGAATGCATGAGGCCGATGGTATAGGGATGGCAGGGGCGCTGGAAAAGATCCACTGTCCTTGCCACTTCCACGACTTCTCCTGCATACATGACCATGATCCGGTCTGCCATTTCAGCCACCACTCCCAGATCGTGGGTAATCAGGAGAATCGACATTGCAGACTCGCTACGGATTCGATTCATCAAATCAAGGATTTGGGCCTGTATCGTGACATCGAGCGCGGTGGTCGGCTCATCGGCAATCAGAATAGAAGGATGGCAAGAGAGAGCCATCGCGATCATCACCCGCTGGCGCATGCCCCCGGATAGCTGGTGGGGATACTCCCTGATTCGCTGCTCCGGTGAAGGGATCTGTACGGATTTTAGAAGCTCCAGTGTTCTTTCATAGGAATCCTTCTTGCTGAGCCCTTGATGGAGCATCACCGCCTCAGCAATCTGGTTCCCGATAGTAAAGACCGGATTCAGGGAGGTCATGGGTTCCTGAAAGATCATCGAGATACGGTGCCCCCGAATCTTCCTCATCTCTTCATGATTAAGCAAGAGCATGTTTTTGCCATCAAAAAGAACCTCTCCACGGACAATCCTGGCCGGCGGGACCGGCAGCAGCCCTAAAATGGAGAGGGCCGTCACACTCTTGCCGCACCCTGATTCACCAACCATACCGAGGACTTCACCTTTATTAAGGGAAAAGCTTACGCTATTGACTGCGTGAACCACTCCGGCATCGGTATGGAAATGGATGGTCAGATCTTTGATATCAAGGATGGACATGGGGGTTTCATTTCGCTATATGGACCTGGTTGCCCGGTAACCGCGATGGGGACAGGACGGTTACAGGGAACCTTATACTTTCTCTTCAACAAGACGGAGTAATGTGATGGCTTCCTTGCTTTCGGGATCGATCTTTTTTACGGAATGCCATTCCTCGATAGCCAATTCTTTTTTGCCTTGCTTGTAATACGTCAGCCCCAGATGAAGAAGGACCGGGACATAAGAGGGATTAAAGGATTTGGCCTGATTCAGGTAGTAAATGGCGTTTTGCAGGTCCCCTTTTTCACGGTGTGCCAGTCCCATTTTTGTAAGGACTTCAACAGAATCGGGCCTCATTTTTAATGCCATATTGTATTCATGGATCGCCTCGTTGTACCAGCCGATCTCACTGTATGCATCACCGGTCTCAATGTGCATTCCAGCCAGTTTGCCTTTGATGAAGGGATCAATGGAGAGTGCCGCGTTTTGCACAACCGTGGCCGCCTTTTTGAAAGCCTCCTCGGCCTCATCAAAGCGACCGTTTTCATTCAGTGAGATGACCAGATTCAATGCAGCTTCCGTATAATTCGGGTTGATCTCAAGGGCTTTGCGGAAGGAGTCTGAGGCTTTCTGAAATTTACCGTCTGCATGGTGGATGATTCCAAGTTTGCTATGCACCTCAGCAAGACGGGGTTCATGCTCCAAAACCATCTCAAAGCAACGCCGGGCTTCGCTGTATTCATCATGATTGAAATGTTGTCTTCCCCGAATGTAGATGTCGTGAACCGCCTTTTTCATAGAAAGGCTCCTTTCCCCCAAGAATGTTCTCTAATCCGACATGTTGCAGAAAACATAAGGCTCAATATAATCGCAGGCCCTCCAGCCGCAGATGATGCAATGCTTCCTGACCATTAACACAAGATGAGAATGGCACTTGGGACATTTTCCCATCCTAAGTGCCCACAATCCTTGAATCATTCGAAAACTTATCAATTCACCTTTCATTGTAAATCCTTGATCGCAGAAATAGCGGAGAAGATAATGATTCTAACATCATTATTTAATTCGTGAAAATCGATTTTAAACAATTTTTCCTTATTATGCAACACTTTTCAGGGTATGGATCTTTCAAAGAACACGATTAAGAAAAAGAACGATTACCGGCTCTGCTTAAAATACTTGAAAAACTCTGAATCCGGGCTGATCACCATGAGGGTCTCGGCACCCAAAGACTCTTTGTACGCTTCCATGGTTCGGATGAATTCAAAAAAGTCCGGATCCTTCTGGAAGGCTTCGGCATAGATTTTGGTGGCCAGCGCGTCCCCTTCACCTTTGAGTTCCTGGGACTTGCGTTTGGCCTCGGCCAGGATGATGGTCCGCTCCTTGTCTGCCTCGGCACGGATCCTGATGGCCACCTCTTCTCCTTCGGACCGGTATCTCTTGGCCTCCTGTTCGCGTTCGGCCTTCATCCGGTCATACACTGATTTCTCATTCTCCGGGGGAAGGTCTGCGCGCTTGATCCGGACATCCACCACTTCAATTCCATAAGATAAGGCCTTTTCATCGGTATCACGGGTGACGTCCTCCATGATGTGCGAGCGGTTCTCAGAGACCACCTGGGCAAGTGTATATTTGCCGAGTTCAGCCCTGAGGTTGGAATAGATAATGTCGTCCAGCCGGGACTGCGCGCCGACCTCACTGCGCATGGTTTGATAGAATTTCAATGGATCCTTGATCCTCCATTTGGCATAATTATCCATAACCAGGGTCTTTTTATCCTTGGTGATCACCTCTTTTGCGGCCGCGTCATACTCGAGGACCCGATTGTCAAAAAAGATCACCTGCTGGGCAAAGGGTATTTTTATGTTCAGGCCCGGTTCATGGATGGTTCGCATCGGCTTTCCCAACATCAAGACCAGGGCATCCTGGGTCTGGTCCACGGTAAAGACAAATTGGGTAAGGCCCAAGAAAATCAGTACAAGAATGATCCCGATTACAGCACCGGATTTTTTCATCTTCTCCTCCATGTTCTACTTTGCAGTTTTATTCTGTCCGCCCTTTTGGATCCGATCCAGAGGCAGATAGGGCAATATTTTTTCCGAGGTCTGCTTGTCGATGAGTATCTTCTCCATCCTGGGAAAGATCTCCTCCAGGGTCTCGAGATAGATGCGGGTCCGTGTCACGTCCTTGGCCTTGCGGTATTCCGTCAACACCTGCAGAAAACGGCTGGCATCCCCCTTTGCCTGGTTCAGTTTTGCTTCCTTATAGGCCTGGGCCTCGTTGATGATCTGCTCGGCCATGCCCTTGGCCTTGGGAAGGATATCATTGCTATACCCCATGGCCTGTTTTTCGATCTTGTCCTTGTCTTCCTTGGCTGAAGCCACATCCTTGAACGCCGCACTCACCGGTTCCGGGGGAAGGACATCCTGCAGCTGCACCGCATCCACTTTGAACCCGGACTCGTATCGATTCAGTATCTCCTGGAGAAGTGCAAGAGTGTCCTGCTGCATCTTGAATTTCCCCTCTGTGAGGACCTGATCGATTCTGTTCTTGCCAACCACTTCCCGGATGGCCGCCTCGGCGGCATCCTTGATGGTTTTTTCCTGATCCCGGACATTGAACAGAAAATGGACAGGATTATCGATCCGATATTGCACAATGAACTCCAGGGCCACGATGTTTTCGTCACCGGTCAGCATCAGTGCCTCGGAGGGAACCGCCCGATAACGGGCCGGAGGTCCGGGGTGAACGGTCCTGAAACCGACCTCCAGGCGGTGCACTTTAGTGACTTTGGGTTTGAGAACAGACTCGATGGGAAAGGGGATGTGCCAGTGCGGGCCCGGCTGAGTGGTCTTCACCATTTTACCGAAACGTTTGATCACACCCATCTCATCGGGGGCCACGATATAGATCCCCGATGCAGTCCAGAGCGCAAGAATCACCACGATGATCACCCATACGCCGGGGAGTTTGTTCTTGAAAGATTTCATGGAGCGGATTGATTCCTCAAATTTTCGGACCACATCCTCAATAGGCGGGGGGCCTTCACCCCACGGTCCTCCTCCAGGCTTGTTTGGATCCCACGGCATAGCTCCCTCCCTGCATTCCGTCCGATCAGACAAAAAAGACCTGATCACAACGATGATCAAAAGAATGGAAAATGAATAGTGCAGTAATGGTGGGTAAGTCTAATCTATTTCGAAGAAAAGATCAACCCCAGATGCCGGGAATTTCCCTGCTACAGGCGGCACATCTGCCATCATGGATGGACATCTTTATGATACGATGCCCGAATCTTCGGATGATGATCTCGCCGCATCCCGGACAATAGGTGTTGTTGCCGGGATGACCAGGGACATTCCCGATATAGGCGAAGGGGAGACCGCTCTGCAGGGCCACCCGGCGGGCCATTTCCAGGGTTGGAACAGGGGTGATGGGAAGGTTCTTGAGCTTGTATGTGGGGTGGAATCGGGAAAAGTGGATCGGCACATCCCCGCCCAGGTCCGCCTTGATCCATCTGCACATGGCCGTGATCTCTTTTTCCGAATCGTTTAATGTGGGAATCACGAGAACCACGATCTCAAACCATATCCCGCTCTTCTTCAACCGGGTCAGGGTCTCCAGGACCGATTTGAGTTCCCCGAAACAGGTCTCCTTGTAGAATTTTTCAGTAAAGGCCTTGAGATCGATCTTCACTGCACTGAGATGTGGCAGAAGGGCCAGGAGGGGCTTTTCCTGAATATACCCGTTGGAAATCATTACCGAATGGAGTCCTTCCTTGTTTCCGGCCACGGCACAGTCGAACATATATTCATAAAAGACAACCGGCTCTGAATAGGTATAGGCCATGGACAGGCAGCCCTGTTTTTTGGACTGACGCACTGCCTCTTCGGGAGACAGATTCAGATTCTTCAGGTCCTCGGGCCGAAATTGCGAAATGTCCCAGTTCTGACAGAATTTACATTCTACATTGCACCCGGCAGTGGCCATGGAAAAGGCGCGGGTTCCGGGATGAAAGTGGAACAGGGGCTTCTTCTCGATGGGGTCAACATGCACGGCACAGGGACGGGAGTGCACCAGGGTATAATAGACCCCCTTCTGATTCTCCCGGACTCCGCAATACCCGCGCTCCTGATCAGCGACCTCGCACTTCCGGGGGCAGAGCTGACAGCGAATACGAAGATTTTCAAGCTTGTCATAAAATTTTGCTTCATAGAGGTTTTCACCGGAATCCATGGGTGCAAACTGCAACGAAGCGGCCTGTGCTCCTGAATAGGCTGGCAGAAAAGAACCTATAGTGCAGATTGCACCACCAGTCCCCTTCAAGAACCTTCTTCGGCTGACCCTGTCCTTCATTACGTTGAACCTCATTAGATCTTGTGCAGCCGGATGCTGCCCGGGTCATCCTGCCCCAAACCGAGTTGTGCTGCCGTATGGATATAGGCAGGATCTCTTTTGGCTTCTATCAAGGAGGGGAGTCCCATGGAAGACCTTTTTTCCTCGATAATCCGGCAACCCATACGGTCCAGGGCCACGGTATCCCTGGCTCCCAGGATACCGTTGAAGTGCCAGGCCCATTGGGGCTTATATGAGGGTCCTCCCTCATACACACCGGTGGTGGCATCCAGAAGCGTAAGCCTGAGCTTGCCCTGTATCAACGGAGAGGAGAAGAGATCCGCCACATAAGGGTTGCAGTTATGGTCATGATATTTGTTCGGGTTATGGATGACACCGTAAAAGTTTTTCATACCCAGTGTCACGCCGGCCAGGTCATGGTCCTTGAGGATAGGCAGGTTGATCATGGCTGTGCAGTATTCGGTCAGGATCCTGGAAAAACAGCTTCCCACAGACCCAAAGACCTGGGGCTCCCGTTCATATCCCTGCGACAGGGCATCGGTGCCGAAACACTTTATACCGCTTTTCCGAGTATGGATGGAATAGCCGCCTTTTATAAGATCCTTGTTGGTCCGGTCCCAGACCACGATCTGCTCATCTGGGACTCCGGCCATTTTCAAACCCTTAATCACAGCATCCACCACCTCCGGTCTTGTTGAAAGCCTTCGCCCGGCCAGACAATTGATCTTGAGACCGACCACATCCTCTGGAGAAAAAAGGGAAGACCAGGCATCTTTCGCGCTCCCTACCCCTGTCACCTCCTTGACCACTTCATGGATGAGATGGGAGACAATTTCCGATCTCAATTCTCCGTTGCTCCCCCGTACAGACGGGTCTCGGGTAAGAACGACTGTTGATGAAGAGGTTGAAGCAGAGACAGATGCAGCAGAAAGAGTTCTTTCTCCCGACAGCGCCGATCCCAAGACCGTACCCGCTGTCAAATAAGAAAGATCCCTGATAAACTCTCTTCTGGATTTATTATTCCTATGCATGGTAAAGCAGTCGGCTCACTTAAAAGGAGTGTGGGCCTTAGAAGAGACGGATCCTGTTTAGGATATATTCCATCTAAAACCTCTACCCGACTTCCATCTCCTTGACGCGGAGTTCATTGCCGGAGATCAGTTCGGAAGCGATGCTGCCGCATCCGCTACAGACCATCTTGAATCCGCTGGCAACGTACTCTGTAGAGCAGGAAAGACAACGAATCTTAAGGGGAATTTCTGTGATGGATAGTTTTGCTCCTTCTGCAAGGGTTTCCCGGCTTAGCTGTTCAAAATGCTTTTCCAGCTCTTTGGAGTCCAGGCCACTCAGCTCTCCCACTTCCAGAACAATGCGTACGATGCGGCTGGCTCCCTCGGATTGGGCCTTTTCAATCAACTGATTCAGCATCTCACGTGTAACATGTAAGCCGTCCATAAAACCTCACCGGATTCAATTCACAGCACAAGTATATCATATAATTGGAAGACTATCTATTCCCCCTGTAACCTTTCCCTATAAAATAGGTTTCAACACTCCTGGAACGGGAGGCTTCGGGTTTGAAGACCTTGCCCTTTTCAAAGAGTGACAGCGCCTTATTTGTCATTTTTTTTAACTCTTTTCCCTGAAAAACTTTGAGGACCGCCCCCCCTCCCGGCCTTAAAATCATAGGAATGACTTGAACCACGGATTCAACAAGGAGAATACTCCGATCATGATCGAGTGATGAAATCCCTGACGTATTCGGGGCCATGTCAGAAAGAATAATGTCGGCCTTTCTTTCGCCGAGTTCGGAATGGATCTTTTTGAGGGTCTCATTCTCCAGAAAGTCTCCCTGCAGGACCGTGACTCCCGGGATCGGGTCAATCTTAAGTTGATCCACAGCCACAATCCTTCCCTGTTTCCCTACAATCTCCGCTGCCACCTGGCTCCACCCACCTGGCGCAGCCCCCAGATCCAGAACCAGGTTCCCCGATCGAATCAGATGAAACTTCTTCTGAATCTGAATGAGCTTGAAAGCAGCCCGGGAGCGGTATTGCTCCTGACGTGCTTTCTTCACATAAGGATCTCTTGCATGTTCAGTCATCCAGCGCTTTGTAGATCGGCTCATCCATGCATCCCGCGTTACCGCCCCGCAAGGGGCCTCATGGTCAATCTGATATCCAGAGAATAACTTCCAGAAAGCATGAAGTCAATTTCCAATTTAACACACACTCCATCTTGCCCACGAGGGATGATTTCATGTTGCATCAAAAAGAGGTGTCGTGTATAGTAGGACCAGTTTCATTTCTCCACGAAGGAGGAAGCAAGAATTCCGTTCCATTTAATCATCACTTCTAAATGTGACTGCCTTTATATAACACCAGGAGGATCTCCATGGAAAATCGTGAAAATGCACGCTATATCGTTTTAGCCAATGTGAATGGTAAAAAAACAGCCATTCAGCTCGACGGTATTTACTCCATACTCCCCCCACAGAATATCCCTGCGCAGACCCCGAAAGAGATTCAGTACAAGGATGAACGCCTTCCTCTCTTTGATGCTAAAAAGATGATCGAGGGTTACGAGAAAAGAACCCAGGGCCCGGGTTCTTATGAACGGTTATACCGGGACCTTCTTGTTAAGGTAAAAGAGATATCTGATGAAATCGTTGACCTCAAGAAGAATATCTTTTCCAGTATGGAACAGGAACTGAATAAGACGACACCCGGGAAGATTCCTGTGCTGTCCGGTGATTTCTCTTCCATACTGACCACCACAGAAGATGCCGCCAAGAATGTCAGTGACCTCAAGAAGAAGATTCAGGAGGGCCAGAGCAAGATGGCAGAGAGTTTTAATATCATCAAGGAGACACTCGAAAGTTTTAAGAAACAAGAAGATAAGTTATTGAAAAGTCTGGAAGACTTAGATGAAATCAGCAATAAGAATGACTCCGACCTGACAAATGTTGTAACATCACTCACATCCCAGGAGCGTACAGGACAGAAACTTCAAAAGATTGTGAAGCTTCAGGATGATATGGAGAATAAGCTAATCTCTATCCTCTTTAATTTTGGCATCAAACTTCGAAGGGAAGAGAATCCTGATGATGAAACCATCAAGAAGGGAGAGAAGATGCTGGATTTACTACAGGGAGAAGTCAAAGAAGAGATAAACCAGGAAGAAGTTGAACAGCTTCTTGGCGAATTTTTGAAATAGTGTAATAATTTTCACAATAACGGAAAAAGTTTTCACATTAATGGAAATATTTTTCACATATAGATGAAAAATCCGACTTTTTCAACTGAATCAAGAGAATATCAATAACTATTTGAAATATAATAATATTATCCTCCAAAACCATCTCCTTATTCATGCTTCAGAAATTAGTTTGAAACAAATTCTAGATTAAAATCAACAAGATACCATATTTTAGGTTCTTGAATATTCAAATTGGCATATATATTGCTATTTAATAAGTCACATATAAATTTGTGGTAATAACGTATGAAAAATATCGATCAAGAAATTGTAAAAAAAATCATCTCCGGTGACAGAGAGGCCTTTGACTCCTTTTATAATACCTACTTTCAAAAGGTCTACAACTATATCTATATGCAAATTAGAGAACATACGGCAACAGAAGATCTCACCCAGGAGGCATTTCTGGCCTGCTTTGAATCCATAGAACATTTCCAGGGAAAGTCATCACTCCTTTGCTGGGTATTCGGTATCACCAAAAATACTGTTCGCAACTGGTTCAGAAAGAAAAGTCGGGAGATCCATTGTCAGCAGATCCCGGAAGAAATCTTTCTTGAAAATTTATATATTGACCGCTCATCCCCTCTTTCTGATCTCGAATATAAGGAATTTTTGACGAACTGCAATAAAAAATTTAAACAATTGTCGCCTGACCGCCAAGAGATCTTTTTGAAAAAACATTTTCAAGGTATGAGTCTCGATGAAATCGCATTGGAGACTCAAAAAACCGTAGGCGCTGTAAAAACTGAACTCTACCGGGCCAAATTGTCACTTCTAAACGACTAAGTTATCTTCCATCATCATTTCATCCATCCATACAACCCCAGCCCCCCCATTGATTCTTGCCTTTCAACGATGATCACTCATGCAATATCCGGGTTAGTTTCTTTGGCAAGATCTCTGGACGATAAAGGTCAGCTCAACACAAATCAGGGCAATCTTTAGGGGTGCCCTATTTTAGTTTAAGGAGTGAGCTCAAATCAGGGTAAAAGAAAGATATCTCCCCTTTGATTCACCAGGTTGTATCTTTCTTCTTGATTGATATATAATTGATTATTTTAATAATCATACATTGATATGAATTCATGACTGTAATCCGCGACCCTCACGACCTGAACAGAATATGGGAAGAACTGCTTTCCGGAGCAACAGGGGCCACCTGTTTTTCCGGGCTGTGGGGAGGTTCCCGTGCATGGGTCCTGGCCCAGTTCATGAGGGAACTGCCATACCCTCTGCTGATTCTGACTTCGACACCCTCTGAGGCGGAAAGGGTTTATAATGACCTGAAATTTTTTCTTGCCCCATCGAACCATGCCAGGGAAAACCTCCCGGCCCCATGTCTCTTTCCTCAATGGGAGATCCTCCCGTTCGATGACAAGAGCCCTCATCCGGAAATTGTGAAGCAAAGGCTGATCACCCTCTCCCGCCTGCTTTCAGAAGAGAACCTTATCACGATTACAACCATCCGGGCCATACTGCAACGACTCCTCCCCAGAGATGTGCTGCACAGAGGAATTCTTGATTTTTCTGTGGGGGACATCATTGACCTGGATCATTTGTGCCGTGAAATAAGCAGCTATGGATATCACCGTACGGATCTTGTGGAGGTCCCGGGAGACTATTGCCGCCGAGGCGGAATCATCGATCTTTATCCCCCTACAAGCGAAAACCCCATACGATTGGAATTTTTTGACGATGAGATCGAATCCATCCGCCTCTTTTCACCGGAAGACCAGCGCTCCATTCGCCAGATCAATCATGTACAGACAATCCTGCCGAGGGAGATCCTCCTTGATCCCCCGGCCATGGAGCATTTTCGCAAGAAGACCGGGGGGGCGCCCCATCCGCTTGATCAAGGACTGGACACACATGAAATTCCGGAAGGGACCGAGTTTTATGCACCTCTGTTTAATCCTTCCATGGAGACCCTCTTTGACTATCTGCCGGATGATACGGTTGTGGTCCTGGATTCCCCTGAAGAGATGGATGGCCATGCTCAATCCTTCAAATTGGAGATCGAAGAACGTTATGCCATGGCCAGGCAGCAGGGGAGAATGCCCTGTGACATCTCTGAGCTCTATATTCACCCTGATGAGTTGAAGGCCCTCATTGATAAACGGAACCGTTTGAGTTTTGCCATGACTCCTGAAGAGGGCGAAAAAGAAGTGCAATTCAAGACCGAATCGATTGGAAGTTTTACACTCCCCGGTCAAAGCAGAATCTCATCCCTCATCCACGCCATAGGGGAAATGAAAAAAGAGGGAAAAATCTGTATCGCCGTTCGGACACAGGTCCAGGCAAACCGGCTGATGGAACTCCTATCCCGGGAAGAGAAAATCTCCTGCGAACGATTCCGGCGATTTTCAGATCTTCCTGATAAAAAAGGATCCCTTGGTATTGTCACGGGGTCTCTCTCCAGGGGATTCCGCTTTCCCCTGCTCGGACTGATCTGCATCACCGAAGATGAAATTTTCGGGGTCAAGAGAGTTCAGAGGCCGGCCCGGCCAACCCGAGAAGGCCCTTTTCTCACAAGCCTTTCTGAACTCAAAACAGGTGACTTTGTGGTCCATCTGGATCATGGAATCGGGAGATACAGGGGGCTTCATGAAATCTGTGTCGAGAAGATCGATCAGGACCTGATCCGGGTTGAATACGCGGGGGGGGATCTCCTCTATGTGCCCCCGGACAAACTTCATCTCATCCAGAAATACACAGGAAGTGAGGGGCATTCCGTTCAACTGAACCGCCTGGGCGGGACCGGATGGGAAAAACTCAAAGGGCGGATCAAAAAATCGATTGAAGAAATGTCCCGGGAACTCATTGAGCTCTATGCCAAAAGAAAAATCGCCCAGGGCACGTCCTTCTCCACCCCGGACAGCCTCTTTCTCGAGTTCGAGGAGACCTTTGAATACGAAGAAACGCCGGACCAGCAGAAGGCCATCGAGGAAGTGCTTGAAGATATGCAAAAACCGGAACCCATGGACCGGCTGGTTTGCGGGGATGTGGGATACGGAAAGACAGAGGTGGCTATCCGGGCGGCGTTCAAGGCCGTACTCGATGGGAAACAGGTGGCCATCCTGGTTCCCACAACTCTCCTGGCACAACAGCACAATGAGTCCTTCCGGCGGAGGCTCCGTTCCTTCCCTGTGGAAGCGGAGATGTTGAGCCGATTCAAATCAAGAGGAGAACAGAAGAAGATTCTTGAGCGCCTCCGACAGGGACAAGTGGATATCCTGATCGGCACCCACCGCCTGCTTTCAAAGGATGTAACCTTCAAAGATCTGGGGCTCGTGGTCATCGATGAGGAGCAGCGTTTCGGAGTCCGCCATAAGGAGAAGCTGAAGCAACTGCGTACAGATGTGGATGTACTGACCCTCACAGCCACGCCTATTCCCAGGACACTGGAAATGAGTTTTTTAGGGATTCGGAACATCAGCATTATTAATACACCTCCTGAAGACCGCCTTTCTATCTATACAAAGGTCGCACGTTTCTCAGAAGAGATGATCCGTGAAGCTGCATTGAGGGAACTGGACAGGGGCGGCCAGATCTTTTTTGTACACAACCGTGTGAGAGACATCGGCTCTATTGCAGATTTCGTCCGCAAGGTTGTGCCCGAAGCCCGCATCGATGTGGCCCACGGACAGATGGAAGAACAAAGCCTGAAAGAGGTGATGTTCCGCTTTCTCGACCAGGAGATTGATCTCCTGGTGACAACGAGTATTATTGAGTCGGGACTGGATATCCCGAATGCCAACACCATGATTATCCATAAACCTGAAGAATTCGGCCTCGCTCAACTTTACCAGCTCCGCGGCAGGATCGGACGAACTCATCACCGCGCTTTTGCCTATCTTCTGACACGGGCTGAAAAATCCATGAGCCGTGAAGCCCGCCAGCGCCTTCAGGTCATTCAGGAACTTACCGAGCTCGGTTCAGGTTTTCAGCTTGCCGCACGGGATCTCGAGATCCGGGGCGCCGGGAATCTCCTGGGACCTCAGCAATCAGGGAATATCGCCGCACTGGGTTTTGACCTTTATCTCCAGCTCGTTGATGAGGTGGTGAGCGAACTCAAAGGAGAAAAACGCATTCAGCCTGTTGAACCCACCATTCATATGAAGGTTACTGCCCGGATCCCAAAACATTATATCCGTGAAGACCGGCTTCGCCTGGACTTCTATCGGCGCCTCGCCGGACTGGAAGAGGAAACGGGATTGTTCAGGATTGTAGACGAAATACGGGACCGGTTCGGCTCCCCCCCCAACGAGGCGGAGAATCTCTTTAAGATCATTGAATTAAAAATCCTGGCCAAACGCCTTCAGATCCTCGAAATCCTTGAGAAGGAAAGAAGTATTCGCTTCACCTTTCATTCCGATACGCCTGTCCCGCAGGACAGGATCATACAACTCGTTCATTCCTATGCCGATCGGATCCGTGTCACCTCAGAGTTCCAATTGGAGATCACGCGGCTTGATGGAGGATTCAACGAGGTCTGGGCTCAGACCAAAAACCTCTTGCAGGAACTGGTCTGACTGTGATAGCAATTTACACCATGGTTTACACAAGACTGCAATATAAAGGTCGATACATTGGCGCCGCAGGAATTCTGTTCTGTCTCTTCTTTGCCTGGCTGCTTCTGCCAGGTTATGGCTGTTCCGGAAGCAAGAAGCAAACCCAGGAGGAGGCCGTGGCCTGGGTGAATGGCGAACACCTTCTCAGAAAGGATTTGAATAAAGAGATTCATCGGATTAACAGGAGCTATTCGTTACAGCCTTCGGATGCTGAAACCAGGAAGTTTGAAGAAGAAGTCCTCTATCAGATGATCCGGAGGAAACTGCTGACGCAGGAAGCCGAGAAGCACCGTATCCAGCTCACTCCAGAGAAGATCCGCAAAGCGGTCTCTGAACAGAAAGGGGAGATCTCACAGGAAGATTTTGAGAAGATGCTGGAAAAAGCCGGGATCACCTATCCGGAATGGGAGAACCGGATCATCGAAGACAGGATGATCGAACTTTTGATCTCTTCCGTCGTCAATCCGAAAATCACAATCCCTGAAGAGGAATTGACCGCCTACCACCAGGCTCATCAAGAAGAATTTCACGTTGAGGAGAGGGTAAGAGTACGTCAGATTGTTCTCTCCAGCAAGGATGAGGCGAAAAAAGTTCGGGAACGCCTGACCGTGGGGAACGAGGATTTTGGCCTTGTCGCCCAGGAGGTCTCTCTCAGCCCCGATGCCGAACAGGGGGGGGAGGTCGGAACTTTCTCCAGGGGAGAGATGCCTGATGAATTCGACGAGGTCTGTTTCTCTCTTCAAATTGAAGAGATCAGTTCCGTTGTAAAATCTCCTTACGGGTACCATATCTTTCGCGTGGAGGAACGTTTCCCTGCAGGGATGCTCTCATTCAAAGAATCCCGGGAGATCATCATGAACAAGATCTTCCAGGAGAAAAGAGAACAGTACTTTACCAATTACCAGAAGGAACTCTGGAATCGTGCAGAAATCAAAATACTTCTTGGACCGGGGCAGTGATAATGCGTGTCGTTATTGTTAGCATATTCTTTTCTTTGCTATTCTATTCAGAGGTCGTGGCTGTACTACTCGACCGGATTGTGGCTGTAGTCAATGAGGATGTCATCACCCTGAGTGAATTGAATGCCATGGAACTTTCCGTACTACAAAGCTCTGGCAAGAGGCCGGGCCAGGAGGGATATGAACAGGACCGGGAACGCCTGCTGAACGAACTGATCGATAAAAAGATCAAACTGCAAAAGGCTGAAGAACTCAATATCAAGGTCTCTCAAGAACAAGTGAATCTGACCGTTCAGCAGATTCTGGACAAAAACGAGATCACCGAAGACGCCTTTAAAGAGAAACTGAAAAAGGAAGGATTCACCTGGTCCGAATACAAGAAGGAGATATCCGAACAGATGGTCCTTTCCAGACTCATGAACGAGGAAGTACGCTCCAGGATCTTCGTTATGCCAGATGAACTGGAAGAGTATTACCAGGAACATCGCGACCGCTTCGGTCTGGATGAGAAGAAGCACCTTCTCCGCATTCTCCTCTCCGTGCCTGAATCGGCCACGGAAGAAGAGAGAGAGGCACGGGAAATAGAGGCAGATGCATTACGTGTGCGTCTCCTCAGCGGAGAAGATTTCCGCCAGATGGCAATACGATATTCAGATGGCCCTGAAGCAAGGGAAGGGGGAGACCTCGGTTATTTTTCCGAGGGTGAACTCAGAGAGGAATTGAACAGAGAAATCTCAGGCATGCGTCCCGGTGAGATCAGCCGCGTGATTCCGTTTGAGGAGGGGTTCGTCCTCTTCAAGGTCGAGGATGTACGCGCATCATCTCACGTCCCTTTTGAAGAGATTAAAGACAAGATCCAGGAGGCGATCTATCAGGAGAAGCTCAGAGCCCGTTATGAGACATGGATTCGTGAGCTGAAGAGCGAGGCCTATATTGAGAAGAAGCTGTAGCTCTGTTAAACCGGATATTGCATGAGTCATCGTGATGAGAGGTCGTCAAAAGAGGGCGCCTGTTGTCAGCAATCGAAACATGACACCTAAAAAATCCCTGCAAGATTTTCTATCCTGGCGGGCATCCTCTTAAAAACCGCCTCCCAGACATCCCTGCTCTCCATACAGAGATAGACAGGAACCTCCGGGCCATATTCCCGGATCCAGCGCACCATCTTCCGGTAGCCCTCCACGCGAACAGGACGTACAAACCGGAACTTGTTATCCGGACAGGGGACCATCTCACCGGTAATAACAAGGCTCCGGGGAAAACGCCTCCGGATAATTTCTTTCAATTCCGGAGGGTATCGGAGTCCTCCCAGGCTGATCCAGGCGATCGACTCTGCGGGAACCGATGCAAAGACCCCCTTGACCACTTCAGCATAGCTTCTCTCCCACCCGGGCGTGAAGAGGATCGGATCAAAATGAAAGGCAATCCCGTACCCCGAAGCCTGGCACCTCCGAGCAGCCGTCAAGCGCTCTGCTAAGGTTGCACATGCTCTTTCCTCGCTCCGGATCACGCATTCAGGATTCACTGACCAGGCGATCACTGTTTTCCCGTTATGGGGAAGATCAAGAAGATTCTCTACATGATCCGTCTTGGTCTTCAACTCCAGGATCGCGTTCCTCTGGCGGCCAAAAAATGTAATGAGGTCCCTGGAGAACTCCGTAATCGAATCCAGGGCCAGACTGTCTGTCAACTCTCCAGTCCCCACGCGAAACTGACGATTCATCGAAGAGGAGAAAGCGGTTCTCAATTCAGCAAAGAGGTCATCCGTGTTTGCAAAGAGCCGGAGCATGGGATTGTTGCTTAAATATCCCTGAAGGATACAGTAACTGCATTCCAGAGGGCAGCCGGTTGACGCATTGACTACCGAATAGTTGCAGCACAGAAAACCCTGCGTACCGGGACACTTCTTGAGAAACTTACCGCGATAAGTTGAAATCCATAACCATTTTTTCCCTTGAGAGAAGGGATCAATCTCATTGCTCAAGCCTTTCATCACAGGGTCAAGGTCTTCAAGTATCTCAACGGGAAGATCGGACAGACGTTCCAAAATCCGTTTTGTCAGTGGAAGTTCTTCAGATCCCTTTTCCACCACAACTTTTTCAGGCCGATAGGGCTGCATCTACTCTTCCGTTTCCAGATTCAGGTGCCTCAGGACCTCCCGGATTTCCCTTTTTCGAGCCAGCACACCGAGCTCACCTCTTTTATTTTCAAGTTCCCTGACAGACCGGAAAGAGAAAGTTACCTGCAGGGAGTTCCCTTCCAGATAAGATGGCAGCTTTATGGACATCCCCGCCGGGGATCCTGCGGCTTTCAAAAACTTGGCGGTTTTATCTGTCCTCTCCGTCAGGATGGGATATCGTATTTGGGTCAATCTCTTTCTCAGTCTCTCTCTTTTCTGAGTGGAGGTACATTGATCGTCCTCTATCATTGCACGGATATCCATTCGACCGAGCAGGTCAGCAATACGCGTATGATCCCGCAGGGAGATCTCTTCCAGAAGATCAAGGACTTCCTGCATCATACGTCCACCCAGCCGGACCTTTTCAAGCAGAAAGGATAAGGCCGCCTGATCCTCAGAGGACCAATCTCCCAATCTTGAGCTGGCCCGAACAGGGATGGAATGGGCCACCATATACCTTTGCAGTTCAGGGATCAGGCGGACCAGACGGACATACTGATCCCGGATCCTCTTCGAAGGGGCCAGGCCGAGCAAAGGCATCAACCGCAGAACATCCTCGTCATCCCCTCCAAATTCTGAACATAAGCGGTGCATGATCAATGCCCGCTCAATATCATTCAATGAACGTGTGATTGCATTCTCTCTAACATTCAGGAGAAAAAGCTCCTTGTCCTGGATATCGCTGTCTACAATTCGTGCAGGTAAGGAGATTGCCCTTATGGCAAGGAGTGCATGGATACGCCTGTGTCCGGACACAATCCGGAATAAGCGTCCCGGCCTTTCCTGAAGGACCACGGGTACCATGACTCCATAGTCTCGGATCGACTTCACTAAAATCTCATCCGTTTCCTGAGGAAAGGCAATTGCGAACCCTTTCTCTAAAAGATCAATCCTCTCAAGTGGGATCTGCTCAAATCTTAAATCCATTTTTTCTTTATTCATGGATTCACCCCGGTTTGACATGACTTCTCTTTTCCCGTATGCTCTGCTGGATCATTTTCTCAGATCAACAACTCTTTGACAAGGCTTTTCCCATGACTCTCTCTGAAAGGCCCGATCTACCGGCAAGCATTATCCTTGCACCGACAGATCCAATCTATTCCCTCATCCGGCGAGAGGGAGGTGGATCCGGAAGGGACAGACGCCTGAATCTCTTCCGCTATGCCCCGCTCCCGGCCTGCGGGAACCATACCGCAGTTGCCGGCCCCGCCCTGGGGGCACCTGCGGCGGCACTGGTTGTTGAAAGACTATCCCGATCCGGTGCCAGGATGATCTTTCTTCTCAGCCTATGCGGGTCGCTGACTCCGGACCTTCGAATAGGAGATCTCTTTATCCCCACAGGGGGAATAAGCGAAGAGGGGACCTCCAGGCTCTATCAGGATGGCAAAATCCCGCCTCCCGACCTGTCTCTTACCGCCCGGATCAGGAAATCATGCAGGACATCAGGTCTCAAGTCCCTTGAGGGTCTGATCTGGACCACCGATGCTCCGCACAGAGAGACCCCGGACAAGATCGCATCCTTTATTGAACAGGGGACACTGGCTGTGGACATGGAATTTACAGCCCTTTCAACACTGGCCCGGTTTCACAAGTTAAGATTCGCCGCATTGATGGTCGTATCCGATGAAGTTTACAAAGGAAAGATGAAGATCAAATTTAAAAACAAAGAGATAAATCAATCCCTGAAACTTGGTGCACATATAATCATGGACATCCTTAAACAGGATTTTGCATGATTTACCGTGATGAGAGACCGTAGATGCGCCATAGGCAATATCCGGTTTTAAGAACAGCACATCTCATTATCAACATAAAATTATATTCTATTTTATGAACTCACAGCCTGTAAAAAACATACGCAATATAGTGAGTGTCAAAATTTGACATTGACAAATTTGACGGGGTAGCTGTAAGCTTAAATTAAGACCACCGACAAAGGCAGCCCTGTTCGTGAGTGCAGGGTCGCAGAGTTGTGAGGCCTTCTGAAGAAGGCTGGTCATAACCTCCCGAAGTGGTAAGATTGTTGGGCAGTCAAATGCCCAGGATCATTTACCCATCATGCCTTTTATCGGTGTGATGGTTTTTTTTTGCCCCGTTAGAGAAAGACCGTTCATGAAGGTCGGGCAACTCATACGGGGCGGGGAGTCAATTCTTATGTAGAGGATTTGTAAAACTATTATCCTTTGCTCAGAGCAAACCATGGGAAACCGTGGGGCGCAGAGCTTCGGGACTATCGGGGAGGAAAGATACCAGCACCTCTTTCTCCTACGTCAGCCGGGCCGCCAGAGGAAGTTCATCTGGCGGCTTTTTTATTTAAAAACAACTTGAGGGATAACATGATGAGACACTCCTTAGCAATTCATGTAAATTTGAAGGGAGTCTTCGCCCTTCTTCTTTTTCTCTTGATCACCCCAAGTGGAGCAGCGGCTAAGACTCTTGCCTGGGACGCGACGACAATGAATGATGACGGGACACCTTGCACAGATCTTGAAGGCTACAGGATTTACTATGATACGGATCAAACGGGTGATCCATACAGCGGCGATGGGCTGGACCAGGGAGACTCTCCGATATCGGTCCCGCTGTCATCGCTTTCAAACGTATCTGCTCCTGAATATGTACTGTCCGGCTTCAGTGAAGGCATAACGTATTACATCACCGTGACGGCTGTGGACAAAAGTTCTAACGAAAGTGGATACTCAAATGAGGAGACAATTCTGGAGCTTCCACCGGCAGGGAATGACCCGCCCACTGCAACTATCGATGCCACGCCGACCCAGGGGATGGCGCCCCTTACGGTCAGCTTTAGTGGTACCGGCACCGATACTGATGGAACAGTTTCGGATTATAAATGGACATTTGGAGATGGATCAAGTGCAAACATACAGAATCCAACACACACCTATTCGACTCCCGGAAACTATACGGCAACGCTAACTGTCACCGACAATAGCGGGGACACCGGAACAGGAACCCTGCAAATTTCGGTCTCTGCTCCACCGCCGGACACCACACCGCCGGCAGTCACCATCACAAGCCCCACGTCGTCATCCACCTATGGGACGGCATCCAATACACTCTCACTCGGCGGCTCCTCGTCGGACAACAAGGCCGTTTCCCGTGTGGCCTGGACCAATGACCGGGGGGGCAGCGGCACGGCCAGCGGCACCCTCAACTGGTCCGTCAATAGTATCACTCTGAGTGCCGGCCAGAACGTTATCGCCGTCACCGCAGAGGACGGGGCCGGGAATTCGGCGACAGATACGCTGACCGTGACCTATACACCGCCGGACACCACACCGCCGGCAGTCACCATCACAAGCCCCACGACGTCATCCACCTATGGGACGGCATCCAATACACTCTCACTCGGCGGCTCCTCGTCGGACAACAAGGCCGTTTCCCGTGTGGCCTGGACCAATGACCGGGGGGGGAGCGGCACGGCCAGCGGCACCCTCAACTGGTCCATCAATAGTATCACTCTGAGTGCCGGCCAGAACGTCATCGCCGTCACCGCAGAGGACGGGGCCGGGAATTCGGCGACAGATACGCTGACCGTGACCTATACACCGCCGGACATACCCAATACACAACCCATCGCCGATGCCGGGCCGGACCAGACCGTGACCCAGGCCCAGCTCGCCAACGGAAGTGTGCAGGTCGCTCTGGACGGCTCATCAAGCCATGACGAGGATAACGATCCTCTCCGTTTTGCCTGGACACAGACAGAAGGAAGCCCTGTCAATCTCATGGGAAATGACACAGCGTCCCCCTTCTTTTCAGCAACCACGTCTCTCGCAGGACAAACATTTACTTTTCAGTTGAAGGTGAATGACGGAAAGATAGAGAGTAAACCCGATTCAGTCTCGGTGTTCGTGGAGGATCTACCCTCGGCAGGCAACGATCCACCCACTGCCCGAATCGGTGCCACGCCGACCGAAGGGATGGCGCCCCTTACGGTCAGCTTGAGTGGTACCGGCACCGATACTGATGGAACGGTTACAGATTATACATGGACACTGGGTGACGGGTCAAGTGCAAAGGACCAAAACCTGTCGCACACTTACACATCTGCCGGGATCTATACCGTCAAACTCACCGTAACCGATGATGGCGGTGCTATAGGGACGGATGCACGACAGATTGTCGTCTCCGAACCTCCTGTGGTAAATTCACCTCCCAATGTTTCCATCAGTGCGGATCCGTTAAACGGTTTTGCGCCGCTGGTCGTGAATTTTCTCTCTACAGCCACGGACAGCGATGGAACTATTTCGTCCTATTTCTGGAGCTTTGGGGATAACACCAATGCTCAAAGTCCTAGTTCTTCCCATACTTACGACATGCCGGGCAATTACGTGGTGACTCTTACCGTAACCGACAATGACGGTGCCCAGGCCAGTGCGACAACCACGGTTCAAGTCATAGAACGCACACCGGATCTGGACTCTGATGAAGATGGGATCACAGACATGGTGGAGGTTGAGTATGCCTTGAATCCTGAGTCACAGGATACGGACGATGACGGTATCACCGACTTCATCGAATGGGGGCCGGCTGCTGTTCCCCTGGATTCGGATGGTGACGGGACGATTGATGCCCTGGATACGGATTCAGACAACGACGGGAAACCGGACATTCAGGAAGGGATCGGTGACTCCGATGAAGACGGTGCCCCAGACTACATCGACTGGGATGACACAGACGGTCCTCTTGGGGACCAGGACCAGGACAGCATCGACAACTCCACAGAAGTCACACATATGATGAACCCCAATCTGCAGGATTCGGACGGAGACGGGTTGGATGACGGCACAGAGTTTGGACATTACTTAGATCCTCTGGATTCGGATGGTGACGGGACGATTGATACCCTGGACGCGGATTCGGACAACGACGGGAAACCCGACAGCCAGGAAAGGAACAGTGATGTGGATGGAGACGGTGCCCCGGATTACATCGATAGGGATGATGCAGACGGTCCGGAGGGTGATCAGGATCAGGATGGAATCATGAATCTCCAGGAAACCTCTGTCGGGCTGAATCCCAATATTCCCGACAGTGATCAGGACGGGATTCCCGATCTCGAAGAAACGGGAGACATCACCATGCCCATGGACACGGATGGCGACGGAATCATCGACGCTCAGGACAGGGATTCGGATAACGACGGAATCCCTGACATCGTAGAATCCGATCATGACATGGATAACAATGAAGTCCTTGACCGGCTGGATGCCTACACGGCAACCTTTCTCGCGAAAGACATCAGGATGTCTGTCAAAGTGTTGAAACAAAAAGGCCGCATTGCTGATATGAAATACCTGTCTGAACCTTTCTTCTCCGACCAGTGGCAAACCCTGGAACGTTTCAGGTACGGGGGTCTTAAATTCAAGGTGCATGATATCCCTGCAGGAGAATTGGTGAAAGTCAAGGTTGTCATCGATCATAAATTCCCTTTACGTACCCGGTACTGGAAATATGATGACGTCACGGGATATCAAAAAATCAGATCATGGACCAGAGGGAATGCACTCTACTTTATCCTCATAGACGGAAAAGATGGCGATGCAGACCAAACTGCAAATGGTGTGATCGATGACCCGGGCTTTATTGGAGTATCCGAGGAGGAGACCGGCACAGGACTGGTTTCAGATTTGGCATCGGGAGGAGGCGGCAGCGGCTGCAACGTTGTTAAGCAATCAGACGGTTTTCCCGACGGATTGTCTATCTTTGTTCCTCTGCTGCTGCTTCTGCTCGTTAAAAGGATGAAAAAAGCCTGACCGCTGGACATACCAAAGAGGCAGGGAGCGACACCTGCCTCTTTGGTTATTTTATCATCATTTTACCTCATATAGACTTGTATTCAGTAATTCATAGATATTTTACACTCTTCTATTTCATAATAATAATAATTAGATCTTTTTAGTCTCTTTATCGTAGAAATTGTATTGAATTATTGACAGCCAGAATCATCGTTTGTCTGTATTTACATACATTTATTTTCTTGACTCTCCATAAATTTGCTACAAACAAACCATTTATCCTTTTAAAACAATTAGTTATAAATTCTTAATTTTTCCGGGGTTTTTTGGCATTTATTTTGCTATATAAAATACCAAATTATGGATGGACCATTTTGTATGTTCAATGGATCATGCTTTTACACAAAGGAATCGCATAAAAACAGTGAGGTCTTTAACAATCAGCCAAACAAATCACAAGGTGAAAGACAACTCATTCAATCATTCAAGTGAGCAAGTCATAAAACCTTCCTTTCCGGGAATGCCTGTTTTACTTGTTCGTGGTTACAGGGATAGGGCAAAGTCTCTATCCGATCAATAGACGAGCCGCCAGAAGATCTTTTTCAGGCGGCTTTTTTCATGTCTAACCAGGAGTCGTTTTATGAAATATCCTTCATTAAAGTACCTGATATTCAAAGCGTTTATTATGCTTATGCTTTGTGTTCTGTTGTCATATCACCTTGCCGAGGCTTCCGTAACCCTGGCCTGGCAGCCGCCTGCCAAAAACACGGATGGGACTCTCTGCTCAGACCTTGCCGGTTACAAGATCTATTATGATACCGACCGTGCCGGGGCACCCTATACCGGCAGAGGCATACGAGAGGGGGGGTCGCCCATCACGGTACCCCTATCTTCATTATCCAATACCGCCAATCCAGAATTCGTTCTTTCCGGATTAACAGAAGACGTGACCTATCATATTTCTGTCACTGCTTATGATAACAGTCTTAATGAGAGCAGACATTCAAATAATCTTACGGCACTCGTTTCAAGCACCAATACACAACCCGTTGCCGATGCAGGCTCCGATCAGGTGATCACCCAAACAGATCTCTCAAAAGGCAGTGTTCAGGTCACCCTGAACGGCTCGGCAAGTCACGATGGAGATGGAGACTCTCTGACTTATTCCTGGCTCCAGACCAGGGGGAGTCCCGTTAATCTTATGGGAAGCTCATCGAAAACACCATTCTTTTCAGCGACATCTGCTTTAATGGGACAGACACTCACCTTTCAGCTGGTGGTTAATGATGGGAAATTAGACAGTCAGCCCGACTCGGTCTCTGTCTTAGTGCAGGATGGGGCATCGGCAAAGAACGCTGCTCCTGTTGCACGAATCGGTGCAACGCCGACCCAAGGGACGGCTCCCCTCTCGGTCAGCTTTAGTGGTACCGGCACCGATACTGATGGATCGATCATTAAATATAGATGGTCACACGGAGATGGGTCAAGTACAAGCACCCGAAACCATTCACACACGTACACCTCTCCCGGCACCTATACAGTGACTCTGACGGTAACCGACAATGACGGGGCCACAGGTACAGATTCCTTACAGATCGTGGTCTCCAAACCTTCAGCAGCCAATACGCCTCCAAGTCTGTCCATTTCGGCTGACCCATTAAGAGGTGCAGCGCCTCTGTCCGTAAATTTCTCCTCATCAGCCAAGGACAGTGATGGAAACATTAGAACCTATCTCTGGGATTTTGGGGACCATGCCCATTCAAGGGATTCGAATCCCTCCCATATTTATGATGAAGGCGGGACCTATCAGGCCTCACTGACTGTTATCGACAACGACGGTGCACGGACGCGAGCGGCCCTGACCATCCATGTCACAGCTCCTCCTATAGACCAGGATTCAGACGAGGATGGAGTGACGGATAAAACAGAGCTGGAAACAGGGCTGAATCCGAATTCAGGGGATTCGGATGGTGACGGGATCTCGGACTTCATTGAGTGGGGACCTGGGGCCACACCCATGGATTCCGATGGAGATGGCATCATTGACGCCCTGGATACCGATTCAGACAACGATGGGAAAGCCGATCGACAGGAGGGAATTGGAGACGATGACGGAGATGGGGTGGCAAACTACATGGACAGTGTCGACAATGCATCCCCTCTCGCTGACCAGGACCAGGACGGGGTCAGCAACTCCAATGAAGTCACCTATATGATGAACCCCGATCAAAAAGATTCCGATGGAGACGGGATCAGTGATGGTGTTGAGTTTGGCCCCTTTCCATGGCCCCTGGATTCGGATGGTGATGGAATCAAAGACGTCCTTGACGAGGATTCAGACAACGACGGGAAATCGGACCGTGAAGAAGGGACCGGCGACAACGATCATGATGGCGCCCTCAACTACATTGACATCAACGATTCGGACGGCCGGGATAGCGACCAGGATCAGGATGGATTATCCAATGAAGAAGAGACTCGTAACGGGATGAACCCCAACCTGCCTGACAGCGATCTCGATGGGATTCCGGACTCAGAAGAAGTTGGCGACAAGACAGCCCCCTTTGACACCGATGCAGACGGTGTCATTGATGCCCAGGACACGGATTCAGATGACGATGGAATTTCGGATGAAGAAGAATCCAGAGAAGATATGGATGGCAATAACATTCCCGACCGGCTGGACGTACGCATAGCAGCCTTTGTCGGGAAACAGGGTATCATGGCCATCAAACTGGTCACAGAAGGCTGCCGCCTGGCCGAGACAAAATACGTCCCCGATGCCCTGCCCATTAGAAGATGGGATCCTTTTGTGCATTTAAAGTACGGAGGACTTCAGTTTACAGTGAAGGATGTTGAGGTCGGCGGCACAGTGGACATTCAGATAATCAGCAAAAAGGATTTTTCTATCTTCTCCCAGTACTGGAAGTTTGACAGAAAGAACGGATATGAACGGATCAACTCAAAGGTCAGAGGGAAAATCCTATCCTACGCCGTCACCGACGGCGCCAGAGGCGATTCTGACTACACAGCAGACGGCAGTATCGACGACCCGGGCTTTATCGGCGAAACAGAGGCAGCCGTTGTCTCTGAGCCAAGTCCGGTGTCCTCAGGAGGAGGAGGCAGCGGCTGCAGTGTGAACAAAAACTCATCCGGTTTCCCTGACGGATTATTAATCTTAACCCCCATGATTATTCTGTTGATCTTAAAGCGGCTGAAAAAGGCCCGAATACCTTCTTAGGTTCTTCTCTAGGGAGGCAGAAGCATGCTTCTGCCTCCCTCTTATCCTTCCTGAAACATAAAACCTTTCCTCTGGACGTACGGGTAAATCTGTGCCATAATAAGCATTAATTCTGCAAATTCAGGGGGTTAGCCCAGGTCTTGCATGAGTGATCGTGATGAGAGGCCGGGTTAGAGATGAAAAACGGGCTGTCCATGGATCGCGTTGATCGAATATGAATATAAACATCTATTCACTGCTTCCACTCAGTTACGCAATCATGGCATTTGTCATGGGGCCCTTCCTCCTTTCCACAAAGAAGAATAAAATTGCCACCTATTCCCTGGGCGCGGCCGCATTGCTGCAGGCGGTGATGGCCTTCTTGCTTTTCCTGTTTTGCAGAGATCTGCCTTCAGGAATCAATATTATCTATGCACGAACCGCTCTCAGCCTCGCCTCCCTGAATCCGGCGCTTATCGTTCTTTTCTCCTTTCACCATATTCGAATGGAATCCCCTCTTTTCCCCGGGATCAAAAAGCTGGCCATTCCTGCCGCGACCCTCATGGGAATCGTCTTCTCCCTGCTTGCATTCCATCCATCCTTTCTGCAAAGCATCGAAAGGATCTCCGACGATTGGACACTCTTCTTTGGCCCGGCGGGTACTGCCTTTAGCATCTATCTTATCCTTTGCCTTCTGATCATACTCTTTCAGATGGAAGAAACCGTTCGCAACACGCAGGGATACCTTCGCATTCGACTCACGTACCTCCTGTTGGGAATAACGGCTGGCAGCCTCTATACGCTATTCATGGCCAGCATACTGCTCCTCTATCACCTGATCTACCTGGACCTCCTGGTGGCAGGTACGACCGTTTATATGGCCTGCTGGGGGATGATAGCCTTTGCCGTGACCCGCCATCGACTTTTAGATGTGGATATTTTTGTCTCCCGCCACGTGGTTTTTGCGTCGGTTGCAGCCTTCGGAATAGGTTCCTATCTTGTTGTCATGAGCGTCCTGTCCTATCTGCTGCAAATTGTCAGCGGCAAATGGGGCCTTCTATTAAGTGCGACGTTCGTCTCCGCTACGCTCATGCTTCTTGCCATGCTGCTTTTTTCCACGACTCTGCAAAAACGGGTCAAACACTTCATCATTGTTCACTTCTACCGCCATAAGTATGATTATCGATTGGAATGGAAAGAGTTTACTCAGAAGATCAGTGACGCACAGGATTTGAACACACTGCTTAATCATATTATTGAGATGATCATTGAGACGATCTGGGTCAATCAGGTCTCGATCTGGTTGTATAACGAACGGAGCGGCATCCTCTCCTTCAGCAGGAGCCGGAACCTTCCCAGAAAAGCAGGCTTCCTGAATAAGGCGAGTCCGCTGGTTCAGCATCTGCTTCATCATGGATCACCATTCAATGTCAAGGACCCGAACGTTCAGAATATTGTCACGCACCATCAGGACCTTTTTAACCTGTTCAACATTTCTGTGGTTGTTCCGCTGAAAAAAGGTGAACACCTTCTGGGGATGATCACACTGGGTGCGGAGATGAAAAGGAATGAGTTTATCGCGGAAGATTATGAACTCCTGAAGACCATCGCCCAGCAGGCTTCCGGTGCGATATTTAGCGCACAAGTTATTGATGAAGTGGCCATCACCAAAGAGGCGGAATCGTTTCACAAGATATCATCTTTCCTGGTCCATGATCTCAAAAACCTGGTCTCTTCTCTTTCCCTTGTTCTCCAGAATGCAGAACGGAATATTTCAAAACCGGACTTTCAGAAAGACCTCCTCTCCACGTTGTTGAATACAATTGAAAAAATGAAACGCCTCATTGAAAATCTCTCCACCCTCCCCAAAGAGCTGGATATCAAGAAAGCCCGGATCGACATCAACCAGCTGGTCAATGAAGCCCTGGAAAACTCGAAAGTGGAACAGCTCAAAAGCGTCCAGGTATCAAGAGACCTGAACGACCTCCCATCCATTCAGGGTGACGGGGAATATATTAAAAAAGTGTTCATCAACCTTGTCTTGAACGCGATACAGTCTCTGCCGGGTGGAAGGGGAAGAGTGGAACTCACCACCTATGTCAAAGACGGATATGCCCACGTGGAGGTGCTCGACAGCGGCGCAGGGATGACCGAAGAATTCATCAAGAAGCAACTCTTCAAACCCTTTACGACAACCAAAAAGAAAGGGTTGGGAATCGGGCTTTACCAGTGCAAAGCCATTATGGAGGCCCATGGAGGAAATATTGAGGCAAGCAGCATCCCGAACAGAGGAAGCCAGTTCACGCTGAAATTCCCTGTTGAATAACCTGCCCTCATGTTACCGACTGAGAAAAAAGCTGCGCTCTCTTTCCGATCCTGGGTGCTTGCTAACCCGTATATTGCATGAGTAATCGTTATGAGAGGCCATAGAAGCCCCACAGGCAAGGTGCAGATGATTTTCTGGCTGAAGCAGGTTGCCAGGCAGGCGTGCCTGGCACCTACTATTTCGAAGTCAGAAAATTTTCTGCAACGCCGCATGTGCCAGCTTATCCGGCCTCGCAATAGATTCACTCATGCAATATACGGGCTAAAACATGTCATCACGCGCGGCTTCATTCACCCAGAAATTCATTGACCTTCTCGATGATCTCCATCTGGTCCTCGGGGATCAATCCACTCACCTCTTCCAGGACCTCACGAGCTTTATCTTCCCAGCCTTTTTTCAAGTAAACCTCTCCGATCCGCATCAGGTAGAACCAGCGTTTCTGAGGGTCATAATAAAGGGCCTTGTTCAGTAATCCCAGGGCCCCTTCCAGATCTCTCTCGTTCTCAAGGTAGAGGTCCGCCAGAGTAACCATATCCTGGATATGGTTACCATGCTCCACCGCCTCCGAATAGTGCTCTATGGCAAGCGACTCATCCCCCCGGGCCAATGCCCAGCCCCCCATCCTGCTGAGGGTCTCGGAAAACTCGGGGTCAATCTTCAAGGCTCTCTGGTAGGCCTCTCCGGCATTGTCCATTTCTCCGGTCTTCATCAATAGATCGCCGATGATGAGATGTGTCTCGATCTCATCCGGATCATTTGTCAGCGACTCTTGCAGAATCTCCAAAGCTTTGCCGGGATCGTCGTTTTCAGAATGGGCTGAAGCAAGAAGATGGCAGACGTCCAGGTCAGCCTGAAGCCCCTTTCTGGCCAGTGTCAGTACATCCACGGACCGCTGAGACTCCCCCTTGAAAAGCAGCGCTCTCCCCAGCTCCTTGTGCACCATTCTCTGATCCCCATGATCCTGTAATGCCATATCAAAATATTCAACGGCCCGTTGAAAGTCGCCATGATTGGCGTAGGCATACCCCACAGCAAAACTCTCACCCAGAGACCGGTATTCCTCGGCCTGCTCCGGATCCAGGGTATTCATCAGAACCTCGAAAACTTCCAGCGGGTCCCCTTCAAAGGGGGGCACATCCCGGGAGGTTGAATGTTTAAGTTCCTGATAATGTTCATCAACAAATAGTCGTGAACGTGAAGATTGCGGTGAGTCCGTTCCCTGAGACAGTTTCTTCTCAATCCGCTCTCTGTCCTCTTCCTTTTCATAAAGATTTAAAGCCAGCCGGTATCGCTCAACAGCCTCTTCATGGAGTCGGGACTCCCGGAAATGATCCCCTTCTTCTTCATGGGATTGTGCCAGATGGAATGTCACTCTGGAAAGCTTTTGCTCAATCTCCTGTCGCCGGGGGTCCCGGTTGTCCTTCAGGCCCTGCAGGGCCTTATCCAGTTCCAGGCGTGCATCCCCCCAGTGGCCGGCTGCGATATATTCTTCGGCCTTTTGCCGGTGGGCATCTGGATCACGGCCGAAAAAGGATTTAAAAAACGCCACGTTCTTCCTCCTTATCATGATGTTTCATGCTGAATGACGATAATCAGACGGCCTTTCTGGGTTTACGTACCTTGTGCCCTCCCCAGATGACTTCTTCAATACCCCGGGTAATCGCTGTCAGCCCCGTCTTCGCCGTTGCAGAGATCGGGATCGCCTGATGTCGCAGGCAGAGACGGCGTACGGTCTCCGCTTCAAGCAGGTCGGTCTTATTGAAGATCAAAAGACTCGGGGCAGCGAGGAGGTCAAGGTCGGAAAGAACCCTTTCCACAGCCCGGATATGGTCTTCAAAGTTTGGATTGGACAGATCCACGACATGCAGAAGCAGATCCGCATCATGGAGTTCATCCAGTGTGGCCTTAAAAGCCCCAAAAAGGTCCTCAGGCAGGTCACGGATAAAACCGACTGTATCTGTAATAATGACTTCACGTTCCCTGGGGAATCTCAGTCTCCGTGTAGCGGTATCCAGCGTGGCAAAGAGCTTGTCCTCCACCAGAACCGAACTCTGAGTGAGGGTATTGAGCAGAGTGGATTTCCCCGCATTGGTATAGCCTACAATAGAGATAATCGGGATCTCTTTGCGCACCCTCTTGGATCGACGCTGCCTGCGGGCCAGAGTTGTCTGTTTTAATTCCTTTTCCAGACGATGAATCCGTTCCCGTGTACGCCTGCGGCTGATTTCGAGCTTTGTCTCCCCCGGCCCTCTGCCCCCGATTCCGCCGGTTAATCTCGAAAGACCGGAATCCTTCTCAGTAAGACGGGGCAGGAGGTATTTCAGCTGAGCCAACTCGACCTGCACCTTGCCTTCACGGGTCATGGCATGCTGAGCAAAGATATCCAGGATCAATTGTGTACGGTCAACAACTCGCATTGCAGACAAATCAGCGATAGACCTGGCCTGACCAGCGGTGAGTTCCTGGTCGAAAATGATCAGGTTTGCACCGGCCTGCATGGCAGAGATAATAATCTCTTTAAGTTTTCCCTGGCCCATTACAAATTTGGGATGAATTCTCGGAAGCCGCTGTATCACCGTATCTTCAACGGTGATCCCATCTGTGCGGGCCAGTTCCTTGAGTTCCTCAAGGGAGTCCTCTGCGCTGGTACGATTTCCCGTGGTAACCCGAATCAGGATCGCCCTGTCCTTCTGGTGCAGAGGCCCTGCTGTAGCCTGGGAGTGAGAAATATCGGCCTCAAGTTCCCGGACCCAGACATTGAAATCCAGCTCCATACTGGGTGCAGGGATCGGGTCCAGAACCGTCCAGGCCATTCCATCCTGATTGTTGGGATTCAAGTGGGCCATGTACAGGGAACCCGGAAGCCCTTTATGCCCAACGGTGACCGCTGCGATCAGGTCCAGTCGAAGCAGAGCCAGGTCGGTCAGATCGTCCTGAGTCAAGGGTTCATTGTTAAGGTGGGTATGTATCAGGCGAAGACCGCATAGGCGGGACAAGGAGAGGCGGTACATGGAAATGTCCGGAAGAAGAAGGCCCCGCCGGTCGCCCACCACCACAAAACGAATGATCCCTTTACGGTCTATGAGCACACCGATCTGCCTTCCAATCTCGGAAGACATCTCCGAAAGGTAACGGACAAGCTCATAGGTGACCACCTGATCCGGAGGGACCCGTCTTCGATAAACCCGATCCACTCCCTTGATCTGGTTCTGTTTTAATCCTGTGGTATGGCCGTAGATTCTTTTTTTATACGCCATTTATGTAAAAGACAAACCTCCTGTGGACTAAATATAGCCTTACTCTGCAATAAGGTCAAGAGGTGTGAAGCATGTATGTTATTTCATAATCGTAATCTTAATCGTAATCTTAATCATAATCGGTTTTCCTTTGGAAAAAGATCAAATACGATTAAGATTACGATCAGGATTATGATTCATCTAAAATCAGAATTTACGCTTTGTTACCCCCTCAGAAAGTCAATAATCTCCTGCATATCTTGTGGAATTTGCGCCTCAAACTCCATATATTCTTTTGACTGCGGGTGAATGAAGCCCAAAATATGAGAATGGAGCATCGGCCTCGTCACGCCTTTCTCTTCGCTCCCCACACGGATCGTTTTATAGTGTTTCCCCCCATACACCGGATCACCAATGACCGGATGGTGGATATGTGAAAGGTGAACCCGTATCTGGTGCGTTCGACCGGTTTTTAATCGAATCCGGACAAGACTATGTTCATCATAAAATTCCAGGACGTTATAATAGGTGATCGCTTCCCGGCCGCGCCGGGCATGGACCGTCATCTTCTTGCGATGCCTTTCATGCCGTCCGATCTCGGCCTTGATGGTTCCGGAAGCTTTCTTCATGGCCCCTCGTACTACGGCCAGATAGATCTTCTTTATGGCTCTTGCCTTGATCTGCGCAGACAGAGAGTGGTGTGCGAGATCATTCTTGACCGCCACCATGACTCCCGATGTATCCTTGTCCAGACGGTGAACGATACCCGGCCGCTCCACACCGCCGATGCCCGATAGATCCGTGCAATGGTGAAGCAGGGCATTCACAAGGGTTCCTTCCAGGTTGCCCGGTGCAGGATGAACCACCATACCTGCCGGCTTATTCATCACGATCAGATCTGAATCTTCGTACAGGATGGGAATCGGGATGTCCGCAGGAAGCACGTCAAGGGTTTTGATCTCAGGGATTGTGATCTGTATTGTTTCCTCACCTGTGAGCTTATGGTGAGGTTTGACCCGTCTTCCTTCAACCCGGACCAATCCCTGTCGGATCAACTCTTGTAACCGGGAACGGGATAGATTCAGGTCGGTGTGGGACGCAGCAAGATAAATATCAATCCTCTTCCCCCGTGCGTCAGCCCCCGTATGGACAGTTAACTCTTCAGGCATATTTTTCTCTTCGAGCCAGGTGTCAGAGAACGGGTACCGGGGATCAGCATCATATGAGACGCCGGCGGATTCGCATTAATATATTGTGCCGCTCATACCTTCATATTGATTTAGCGGAGTGCAGATCACGACAAACGGTTCTTAATCCCCAAACCCCTGAACCCGCCCTGTATCATAGTTTCCTGAGTCTCCTGTTCCGGGCCCTTTCCTTCTTGGACTTCCGTTTCGGGTTGCCCTTTTTTCTGGTATGGATGCGGGATTCTTCAGATTCCTCTGGCGGATCATCTCCTTTTAACTCGAAATATTCTGACATCCTCAAGCGCTCAATAAATTCGATTGAGTCGACCACAACAGCCCCATCCTTTTCAACGGATCGAATCAAATCCCGGTCTGAAGTCACCACCACGCAGGATCCACCCCATTTCCTGACAAGCCGTTCGATCACCTGATCGGCTTTCTCTCCAAGCCTGGTATAGATCAGGGCAATCCCCTTGATCCTCTCTGATCGTTCCAGGGGCATACCCTGTTCATAGGTGTCAAAGACCACGGTGATGGCATGACTTTTCTGCTTTTTGTATCGGCGGAGCAGTTCGATAAACGCTTCAATCTCTTCATCCCCGGGTGGTCCTGAAGGATAAGCTGAATACAAGAGGTTGTAACCGTCTATCAATAACCTGGACATAAATTGCTCAACGTGAAACTCTAACTGCTCAATTTTTTTGGGTTTTTCACAAATCCCCTCCATTTATTATCACAACAGGCCTTTTGCGTCAAGAGATGCCTTTTTGAACACGAATCTGTCCTGTTTATTCTCTTAAACCGAAGAATTTTTTCTTCTGTTTCACCTGTGGGCAGAGAGGTTAAGTTATGAATATTTCGGGAAATTTCTGGCCGATTTAGATCTTGCAACACGTATTTCAAGTATGCTATATTCAAGTATGCTATATTGTTGAGAAAAAAAGAAATAATGTTAGGGATACAATTTTTTTTATAGGGGCTGACCTAGAAGTGCAGACAGGCTACAATACGGATTTTGTCTATAAAGGTAAGAGCTTTCATGTGCAAACCGAAGATAACGGGATCAAAAATCCGGTCATTGTGACCCTCCTCTATAAAGATGGAGAAATCCTCAATTCCAGGAAAATGAGTTATGCTGACATTCTGAAGGCTGACTGCCTGGAGAGTGCGGTTCGCGACCTGATGAAGGAACAGCACAAAAAGATGATCAAGGACCTCAGAGATGGCAAGTTCGATGAAAAAAAGGACGCCCACGAAGCGCCCCTTCAAACGGAGAAGGAACAGAGCCTCGATGAGGTCATTCTAGATTATCTATCGAACAGCGACGAATAAGTGACCCGTTTCGGGATAGACCTCCACAGGTTCCCAACAAAGGGGACCTAACTTTCTTAAAATGAACATTTGGAATCTTTGTATTGGGGTTCTATGATGATCCAGTTGTATGATGTACATAAACACTATGAGAAGGATTTCAGCGCTCTGAAGGGGATCTCCCTGCAAATACGAAAGGGTGAGTTTACCTTCATCACCGGTCCCAGCGGAGCAGGCAAGACCACGCTTATGAAACTCATCTACTGTGAGGAGAGGGGAGACCAGGGACGGATTCTCGTGAATGGACTGAACGTCGCTCGCTTAAGAAATGGAAGCATCCCCTATCTCAGGAGAAACATCGGGGTGGTCTTCCAGGACTTCAAACTGATCCGCTCCAAGTCCGTCTATGACAATATCGCTTTCGCGCTTCGGGTCACCGGGACGCCAAAACGCGAGATGAAACGCCGCTCCTGGGAAGTCCTCCGTCGTGTCGGCCTTCAGCACAAGATTAACAGCTATCCCCTCCGCCTCTCCGGAGGAGAACAGCAGCGTGTCGCCATCGCCAGGGCTTTGGTCAATGACCCGGCCATCCTCCTTGCGGATGAGCCGACCGGGAATCTGGACGCAGCGGTAACGGATGAGATCATGGAGCTGATTAAAGAAATCCATCTTCGCGGCACCACCGTGCTGGTCGCAACGCACAACATGGATATCGTGGAGAAAATGAATAAGCGAGTGATACGTCTTGAGAACGGGAAGTGCGTTTACGATAGCAACCCTGCATCAGAAGTCGATTTCGAGGAGAAAGAGGCCAGCGCAATCAACCCATCAATGTAGTGAAAGGATTGGAATATGCTTTTCTCGAACCTCTCCTATTTTATTGAAGAGGGCTTTCGAAGTGTCCGGCTGAATAAGTTTATCAGTGCTGTCGCTATTGCTACGATCGGTTTTGCCCTGATGATCTTTGGTGCATTTCTGATCGTCTATTCCAATGTTAACCACATCACTGCAGGATGGGTCCAGGAAGTGGAGATTAATGCCTACTTGATGGAGGGCGTCCCCCCGGGTCGCATAGATGAGATCAAGAAAATTCTCTGGGAAAATCGGGAAATTGCGACAATCGAATACGTCTCTAAAGAGGAAGTCCTGAAGCGTTTCCGTTCCGAACATCCCGATTCGGTTTATCTGCTGGAAGGATTAGCCGACAACCCTTTACCCGCCTCTTTTGAGATCGGCCTCTCTGAGAGTGCACAAAACAGGGATGCCGTGGATCGCCTGGTAGAGAGGATCAGAGAAATTCCTGATCTCGATGAAATCCAATACGGTCAGGAATGGACCCGAAGCCTATTGACTTTTATGAACATACTCAGACTCATCGGATTTATCTTAGGCGGAATGCTTGGGGTGGCCATTATCTTTATTATTGCCAATACTGTACGGCTGACCGTCTACGCGCGAAGGGATGAGCTGGCAGTCATGCGTCTCATCGGAGCAACCAATGGCTTCATCAAAGGCCCCTTTCTCATGGAAGGTCTTTTTCAGGGTTTGCTTGGCGCCCTGCTTTCGCTATTGTTTCTCTTCGTCATGTATCACTTCTGGATTCCCCGGCTGAAACAAAGTGCTGGAATCTTCTTCTTACAGGATATTTCCATCTCTTTTCTATCGTTCACAATGATTCTGTGGATTGTATTGGCCGGGATGCTCCTGGGGCTTTTTGGAAGCTTGATGTCACTGGGGCGCTTCCTGAAGATTTAGTCAAAAAGGATATCCCGCTTGATGCCCACACGTTTAACCTTGCCCGTCTGGTTCTTCCTGATCGTGGCCTGCCTCATCCCCATGCGGGCCCAGGCAGGGGTACAGGAAATTGAAGAACAGATCAACGACAAGAGGGATTCCCTTCAGGAAATCAGGCGGACCGTCAATCAGAAGAAAGAAATCCTCAGCAACTTTGAGAATAAAGAAAGAGGAATTCTTGCCCAGCTTCAGTCCATGGATCAGAAGCTGGCATTTAAGGAGGAGCAACTCGAATCCTATGACCTGGCCTTAAAAAAGGTCCAGAAAGAGAAGGAACCCCTTGAGAGTGAAGTCGAAGAATTAAAGATGATCTTGTTACAATTCCAGGAGTATCTCTCCTACAAGGTTGTCCAGCTCTATAAACATGGTTCTTACTCCTATGTCAAGGCGCTCTTTTCCGCGGGCAGCTATACAGATCTCTTAAAACGCTATCGATACATCCAGATCATGGCCGCGAATGAACAGGAGATAATTGAAAGCTATCAAACGGTCTATAACGATTTAAGTGCAAAGCAGCAGGAATTAGCTGAACGGGAAGAGAAGGTGCTCTCCCTGCAGAACGCCTTTAAGGAGAAGAACAAGGAGATACTGGCCAAGCGGGAAGAGCGGGAACGGCTGTTGAAAAGAATACGGGTGGAAAAGGCTGCCCAGCAGGCACTTCTGAATGAACTGGAACAGTCCTCTCTATCATTACAAGACACGATTGATGATCTCATCCGGCAAAGAGAATCATTGTTTGGTGATTTTAAGAAGCGCAAGGGAAAGCTTTCCTGGCCTGCACATGGAAACGTGATCACCCAGTTCGGGAAACACAAGCATGAGAAATTTAACACCTATGTTTTTTCAAAAGGGATTGACATCGAGGTCAGGCATGGATCAAAAGTCAATGCTGTTTACAATGGAACCGTCCTGTTTGCCGATTGGTTCAAAGGATATGGACAGATGGTCATCCTGGACCACGGCAAAGGTTTCTACAGTCTCTATGCCCATCTTTCTCAAATCATGGTGCCGGTAAAGAGTACTGTAGAGGAAGGTCAGCCCATCGGTAAAACTGGTGAGTCAGGTTCCCTGAAAGGGTCAATGCTTTATTTTGAAATACGGCATCACGGTGAACCCCAGGATCCCCTGATCTGGTTATCACGAAGATAATTGAGGGGGGGGTTGAAACAAAGTACCGCCAACAGGGTAAACGAGATGAAGAACCGGGACGGGAAGAAAAACGGGTGAGCGACAATTAATCGGTCATGAAATTCATTTATAATACATAGATATCAAACTTAAGATTTCTTTTTGGGAGGTTAGATTCATGAGAAAAAGACGACTTGCATTAACGATACTGCTCGCTCTGATGATCCTTGTAGTTGTCGGGATCTCAAGAGAGCGCGGCGTCCTTGCCACAGGAGAGACCTACGAGCAGCTCAATATCTTCTCTGAGGTTCTTCATCTTGTCCAACAGAACTATGTGGAAGAAGCGGACTCCAAGGAACTGATCTACGGGGCCATCAAGGGGATGATCAACTCTCTCGATCCTCATTCTGCTTTTATGGAACCGGACACCTATAATGAACTTCAGGTTGATACACGGGGAAAATTCGGCGGCATCGGAATTCAGATCTCTATACGGGACAAACAGCTCACCATCATCGCTCCGATCGAGGATACACCCGGTTATGAAGTAGGGCTTAAGTCCGGCGACCTGATCCTGAAGGTAGACGATACCCCCACCAAGGATATGGACCTGATGGATGCCGTGAAACTGATGAGAGGGGAACCCGGTACAGATGTGACCCTGACCATTATGCGGGAAGAATTCAAAAAGCCTAAGAAATTCCATATCACTCGGGCAATCATCAAGGTCAAGAGCGTGAAGTATAAAGTCATTGAAGACAACATCGGCTATATTCGCCTCTCTCAGTTTCAACAGGCAAGCGGTAAAGAGATTGAAACGGGGATGGGAAAAATGCTCAAGGAAGACAAGATTCAGTCTCTGATTCTGGATCTCCGGAACAATCCTGGAGGACTGCTGGATCAGGCTGTTGAGATCTCCGGTAAATTTCTACCCAAAGGCACTCTGGTGGTCTACACCAAAGGGAGAAGCGAAGAGAGGCAGGACTACAAAGTCAAAAAAGAGTTCGATTTTCCAAGGATCCCCATGGTGGTTCTGGTCAACGAAGGGAGTGCAAGCGCCAGCGAGATCGTGGCAGGCGCCCTGCAGGACTGGAGCAGGGCCATCATTTTAGGGACCCAGACCTTCGGCAAAGGATCCGTTCAAACCGTAGTCCCCTTGAGCGATGGCTCCGGCCTTCGGCTGACCACGGCAAAATATTATACCCCAAGGGATCAATCCATTCAGAATGTGGGGATAGCTCCTGACATCGTGGTCGAAGAGAGGGTGATCGTAAAACCCGAAGAAAATGAATTTCACAGGCTCAAGGAATCGGATCTTGAAAACCATCTGGATAATCCTGAAATTGAAGAAATCCCCGATGATACGGAAAAAGAGACTGAAGAGGATAATGATGGGGATGATAAAGACGATAAGGAGAAAAGTGACTATCAGCTGCAGGAGGCTGTTTCACTGCTCAAGGCCTGGAAGATCTTTGAAGAGAAGAAGCCGGTGTTTACGACCGATTAATCTATAAGGGTTACGAAACCGTGAGGTTCGCTACGTTTAATGGCGGATAAAAAGAAAGATGAGGTAGACCGCATACCCTAAGACCAGAAAGGCCCCTTCCTCCCGCTTGATTTTCATCTGGGTGTATGCGATGGGAATCAAAATCAGGGTAAAAACGACCATGATGGGAATGTCGAAACGGAAGAACTGTGCAGATGATGGGATAGAATGAATCGTGGAGGTCACGCCTAAGACAAACAGGATATTGAAGATATTGCTTCCGAGCACATTTCCCAGTCCGATATCGCCTTGATTCTTTTTCAATGCGACAACACTCGTCACAAGTTCCGGCAAAGAGGTTCCCAGAGCCACCACAGTCAGGCCGATGACTGCCTGACTCACAGCGAACACTGCTGCAATTTCCACAGCCGAACGGATCATTATTTCCGCACCCACAAAAAGCAGAACAACACCGGTGAGTACTTTAATGGCCCCCCGGGCCGGGGTGGTGGTTTCAATGGATGTCAGGTCGACCGGAATCTCACCTTCCTCTCTTCTTGCTATGCGAATACAGTACCATATGAAAAGAACAAAGAGCAGACTTAAGGATGCCCCCTCAAGCCTTCCGATTATATTGTCTCTGGACATGATCCACATAAGTATTGAGAGCAGGAAGACAAAAGGGATTTCTTTCCGGATGATACCCGCCTGGACCAGGATGGGGCGGGTCAGGGCCGCTGCGCCGAGCACCAGACCAAGATTACAGATGTTGCTCCCCACAACATTCCCCATTGCAATGTCGGTCCGGCCATGGATCGCTCCGACAAAACTTGCTGCAAATTCCGGAAATGACGTCCCAAATGAAACAATGGTCAGGCCGACCACCAGGGGTGAAATCCTGAAATGATAGGCAATAGTGCTTCCTCCGCTCACCAGCTGACCAGCCCCATAGACCATCAGGAATGTTCCGAAGACAAAAAGCAAGAAGAAGAAAAACAAAACCATCTTTCATCCTTTATGGAGTAATAGGTTCAGAACAATCTACTAAAAATATTCCCTGATTAGAAGGATAAAATATTGTCCCTGCTTTATTGACTAAACCCGAACCTTTCTGTCCTGAATCCGATACACGTCCAAAGATGCTTTTGTCTCAAAAATCTTACAGTATAAACAGAGACCCCATGGATCGGGATTGATAGAAACCCTCATTTTTGTAAACAATATTGAAGGGTTACCAACTTAATTCCCCTGTTCACAATAAATGGCATCGATTATGCAGAACATAACGTAAAATCGAAAGGGGGTGAGACGGGTATGAAAATCTTAAAAGTTGCAGCACTTATTGTATTTGCCATGGTGGCCGTATTTACCACCGCTCAATGGGGAGTAGCCGGTGACACGGGGTCAGCGGTCAGTTCAATCCCGGAGGGACAACTCAATGCGTATATTGAGATCACACGGATGATGTCTGAACAACCAGAACTCACGAGTGAGCAAAAGGAGGCCCTCTACAAAGAGCACCAACTGACCAGTCAGGAATATGACAAGATTGACCAGCAGGTCCAGGCCAGCCCAGAGCTCAAGAAGAGCGTTGAGGAGCGTCTCGGCAAGGCAGTCGAGACCGGGGAAAAGATGCAGGAGGCTCCTGAAGTCAAGACCAAACTGAAACAGACTGAAGAGAAATAAAAATTAGAATAATTTGGCCCTCCTTGCCGATTATTCTTAAAAAAGAGGCCCTCCATATGGGGCCTCTTTTTTTGTGCAATCACAGGGTTAACCCTAAATCTCTACGAACCTCTTCTTGAATTCCTCTGTGCTCATCTTCGCCGTTTCAGCAAGGCGGGCAAGGTTTTCCCCTTCAAAGTCTTCCGGGTTGAGACGGATCATATAGCGCCGGGCCGTCTGGTAGATTTCGGAATCGATGTCTGCTGTCCGGATGCGTGTTTTCCCCGTGGCAGGGTCTGTGATCTCGGCAAAGGGGATGGGTGCAGTCTTTCCATCTTTAAACAGAACCATGGCCCCCGAGCCGCCTTCCAGGAGAAAACGGACGGCACTGTAACCGAGGTTTCTTGTATACTGCCGGTCAAAGGCCGTGGGCGGATGACATCGGAGTTCATATCCGATATCCTTGGCCACGATTGTCATCTTGATCCCCATCTCCTTGAGTTCCTTGCTCACTTCATTCTTGATAATGGTCCCGAAGGGGATCTCGGCCAGCCGGATGTTGCCATGCTCATCCCTGGGGGCATCCTTGACAAAAGAAAATGTATCGGGATCCAGTCTGGCGGCCACACCTTCTGCAATCACTGCAACACCATGGTCCTTGCCCATGGAGAGACGTTTGATGATGGCTCCCTCCAGGATATTGACCACCCTGCGCAAAGAGATCTTCTCGCCCAGTTCCTCGGGGATCAGGGTGATTGTCGCCCCTGCACCGGTGCCCATGCCCAGGGCCAGATGACCTGCGGACCTCCCCATGGCGATCACGAAATACCACCGTGCAGCGGTCCTGGCATCCTCCATCAGGTTCTCCACCAGCCAGGTCCCCACCTCCCGGGCCGTCTCATAGCCGAACGTGGGCACTCCGGGAGGGAGCGGCAGGTCATTGTCGATGGTCTTGGGTACATGGCAGACCGCAATTTCCCCTTTGGCCTCTTTTTCCACCTGGCTGGAGGTATAGGCCGTGTCATCCCCGCCGATGGTCACAAGGTATCTTACACCCAGGCTCTTGAGCGCCTTGACCACATTGGCCATCTTCTCCGGGCTCTTGGTGGGGTTTTCTCTGGATGTCCGAAGGATGGAACCGCCTTTGAGGTGGACCCGTGAAACATGTGCAAGGTTGAATTTTACCACATGGGCGGTATCCCCCCGGGAAAGCCACTTGAAACCGTCAAGGATCCCGATCGCTTCTTTGCCCTGATTGATCGCCTCAATGCTAGCGGCACTGATCACACCGTTGATACCGGGTGCCGGGCCTCCTCCCACAACAATTGCTAATTTGTCTCCCATGATTGCTCCCCTTTACTTGATGAATAGACAGACTGTATCAGGAATAATCATTCTTTTTATTACCCTGCAGCTCCCCTCAATCCTTTATCTTCACAAAATAGAGCCGGGCCATACCGTCCTTGAAGTAGCCGGACTTGTTATAGGTATGGGTATGGTCATCATAACTCATGACCTTTAATTTATAATCCTCACCTTCCTTCAGTGAAAAGACTCGATCCATGTCATCACGACAGGCCAGGGACAGGGATTCGAGGAAGGCCTCTCCGCCGTTCTTTCCGGTGATGTCAGAAACAAAGACCGTGCCGCAATCACACTTCCCTCCCGGGAATTCCCGTCTGGGAGTGGAAGGTATTTTCTCAGGCCTGCCTATCCGTTCTTTGCAGAAGGGGCAGAAGGCGGGTCTGTTCTTCTGTCCTGGTCGTCGCATTTTGAAACAGTCCTTATTTGTTTACTTTATCGATAAATGAAATTACTCTTTTTGGGGGACATAAGGTTCCAACTCTTTGAGCAATGCCGGGTCCACCTGAAACCCCAGGGCCAGTGCCTTTCCGCAGTGCTGAACGGCTTCAGAGAAATCCTTTTTATAATAATAGGCCAGTCCCAGATAGTTTTCGGCCATCCCCACTTCCGGGTTCAATTCAAGGGCTGTATTGCACACATGGATGGTCTCATCATACTCTTTCTTATCCATATAGGCCTGTGCCAGCTTGAGATAGGCATCCAATGACTTGGGTTCGATCTCAATGGCCTTCTTACATGCCTCGATCCCTTGATCGAGCTTCCCCTGCTGCATATAAACGAAACCGAGATTACTGTGGGCCAGGGCAAAGTCCGGCTTGATCTCTATAGCCTTTTTTATCTGAACGATGCACTCCTCAGGATTCCCTCTTTGAAGATAGATCCCGGCCAGGTTCAGGTATGCCTGAACCAGGTCAGGATTGAGTGCAATGGCCTTCTGGTAGGACTGGATCGCCTCATCGGGATGATTGAACTGGGCATAGACCAGGCCTAGATTATAATATGTTTCATGCGAGTCCGGATAAAATTGAAGATATTGCTCATAATTATTCAGGATACGTTGGAATTCCAGCTCATCGTGAGTGGATTCGCTGCTGTTGTTTTGATGGTCTTCTTTCATAAGTCCTTTGGCCTCTTTCTTTGTGTTTTCGCATCATAAAATCATATATTTTCCTAACTGTCAAGACCGCTCTCAGAAGAGGCCTATTCTTTTAAATCAGCACCAACTCATCCTTGCATCTGACAGCAAGGGTGGTTATAGTTAAACCACATTGACCCATTAATCGATTCAGTACATCCATAAAGACAACTTAACCCGGATATTGCATGAGTGATCGTAATGAGAGGCCGTAGAAGCGCCACAGGCAAGGCGCAGAAAATTTTCTGGCTGAAGACATATTGAAATATTTCGAAGTCAGAAAATTTTCTGTAACGCCGCATGTGGCAGCTTATTCGGCCGCTTAATAGATTCACTCATGCAATATCCGGGTTAACGACAAGGAGGTTCAGCTATGACATTAAACTTCAAGACGTTTCTTGAATGGATTATCATCAATGGGATCCGGATTGCTTTGGTGATTGTACTTTCTTATGTTGTGATACGGTTCGCCCGGATTGTGAGCGGGCGCATATTGAATAAAATTATTGAAAAAGAGGGTTTAGGAGATGAACAGAAGAAGCGCATCGATACCCTGACACGAATCGTGATCAATACCCTCTCCATTGTCATCATCGTGATGGCCGTGATGATTATTCTGGGTCAGATCGGCATTAAAGTCGGGCCCATTCTGGCTGGTGCCGGGGTCCTGGGTTTGGCCATCGGCTTCGGCGCACAAAGCCTGGTCAAAGATGTGATCACCGGCTTCTTTATTCTACTGGATAACCGGATCAATATCGGGGATGTGATTCAGGCCGCCGGTGTTGCCGGCCTTGTGGAGTCCATTAACCTCCGGATCACAACATTACGGGACTTGGAAGGGAAGGTCCACTTCATTCCAAATGGTGAGATTTCCGTTGTCTCCAACCTTACCAAAGGATGGTCCCGCTGTGTCCTTGACATAGGGGTTGCCTATAAAGAGGATACAGACCATGTCTGTGAGGTCCTGAAGAGAGTGGGAGACGAACTTTTTGAGGTTCCCGAATACAGCGACGTGATACTTGAGCCCCTTGAGATTCTCGGCGTGGATGCTTTTGCAGACTCCCAGGTCACCATCAAAATGATGTTTAAGACCAAACCGATCAAGCAGTGGATGGTGGCACGGGAGTTCAGACGGAGAGTGAAAAAAGCCTTTGATGCCGAAGGGATCGAGATCCCCTTCCCTCACCGGACCCTCTATATGGGCGAGGCTGAAAACAAAGGCAAACTTGTTGTTGAGAAGGTTTAAAATCCGGCCAGGATTGCCCGGGTTCAGGATGATGGTTCCGTAATCTTTTCCATGTCGAGAACGAAAGGAATAATAAAGTCGAACTCATCATTACCGGCATAGATCCTGCGGGCCCGGAATAAGATCTTTACGGATTTCCTTTCCCTTTCTCTAGGTCTTTTGAATAAGAGCAAACCTCTTGCACTTTCTCCGGGATTGAGAGTCAGATAGCTCCGTAACAACATTTTTCGGATCAGGTTTAAACGGGTGTCCGCCCCTCGAGACATGTATAGACCATGATAAAGATCATCGTACTGGATAGGAAAAAGCGGCTTCATTCCAAGGAATAGAGAGAAGCTCGCAGTGGGATTGAATGAAATGGACAAGTCAGACCGGTTCTCGATCACCAGATAGATGACAATCGGCATCGTGTACTCATCATAGACGCCTTCAAAAGGGCTCGGAAAGTCCCATTCACTGTTCTGGGAGGACGGCGAATTAAATTCATGATAAGCAAGGGGCCGAACCGCTCCCCAGATTCCTTCTTTCTCAAATGTTACAGCGTCACCGGAAGGGGTGATTTGATCTCCCAAGACCGGATCGGGGTGGATAAAAATCTTATATCCCAGGATGGTCTTGCAGCTGACAATAGCCATTAAGACAAGAACAACCGTCAGGGATATTTTTATCTTTGTCACAGCGGTCCTCCTGAATAATGATTTCAATAATCCTTTTCCATGAACCCGAGTTCCAAGAAATCTTTCCGGTTGAGACCCCTCTTAGCCAATGTGGTCACTATACCAAATATTTATCAACCTGACTGTCACCGCGACAGTCAATGCAGTGCCGACCAGAAACAAAATCCCTGTTACCCAATACCCGAACCTCTTTAAGCGGAGCTTTATTTTTAGTAAAAACCGATCGTTCTCGTTTGGCACTCTGGGTATGCGATGAAACGTTCTCAATAATGCATAAGCACTTAATGACCACAACGATCCCACTACAGATGGGATTAGAAGCAGATCCTCTTCATGAGAGTTCGAACTGAATACGATGAATGCTCCGACAGCCAGAAACAGGATGAACATAACCATAAAGGCCGGCTTCAGAGGAAACAACTTAATTGAAATTCGGTTCAGTCGTTCGAGCATGCTTTACGGAATAATAAGAAATGAGTCCGAAAAATTCGGAACAGCAATAGAATACTCACTTGTTAACGAAATCTCATAAATCAAAATTATAATAGTGGTGCCCCATTATTTGTCAATATAAAAATGGGTTCTAGACAGTTTTATGTGGGTAAAAACAAAAATTCATGATTGACCATAACCTTCAAGGTGTTGCCCAACAAACGAAAAAAGAAAGAAACTTTTTCAGACAGGATAACAGGATTGACAGGATCTATAAAAGATTGATTATTGTTATCCTGTTTATCCAGTAAATCCTGTCTAAAGTGTTATATGTTTCTTATGTTTACTCTTCCTTTCTTCTGCTTTCGTCAAGAAAGGGGGAAAAGAAGTCTTTGAAAAACTATTGTCGAAAAAAGAATATCATGATTTCCCACCGAACCAAGATTGCTTGATGTCTGATTTATGCTGATAGATTTCACCCATATATTCCTGTCAAGAACCAAAAAAATAAAGTCACTAGCCCGGGTATTGCATGAGTGATCGTCATGAGAGGCCGCAGAAGCGCTACAGGAAAGGCGCAGAAAATTTTCTGGCTGAAGACATATTGAAATATTTCGAAGTCAGGAAATTTTATGTAACGCCGCGTGTGGCAGCTTATCCGGCCTCGTAATAGATTTACTCATGCCATATCCGGGCTAGCCCGGACATGGCTTGAGGAGAGCAGGCAGTCCTTTTCAATCACATATGTTTAATCACGAGGTCAATGCGTCCCCGCTTGAGCATGTGCCGCCAGGCAAAACGCATAACCTCACGGACATGTTCCCTGTATTTGGGATGGTAGCAGTGGTCCGGACAGTACTTGCACTCCGGTTTCGGGTCCATGGGGCATTTGATCCTCATCACGGCGCCGTGGAGGACCAACTTCCTGCAATTTTCGCAAAGCTGAACATTCAGCACAGAAGCATACTCTGTGAGGATCCCGGAAGGGGAGAGGGGAGATTTCTCTGCGTTTTTATGTTTATTGCGGCAGAAGATCTCGGTCAGACTGGCCAGGACCCGGATGTCCTTGCGGATCTTCTTTTCCTCTTTCTTGTCCGGTACCTGCTTCAGCACGTTACCTCTATTGTTCAAATGGGGTCGGTGTCGTGACTCCGACCCCATTGAATTCTGACCCCTTTGAATTCTAATTTTGCTGCAAATGCCCCAGATGCTAGGCGTACAAGTACTGCGAAATATCAGGAAACGAGCAATTTTTGACTCGGGTCATCCTGACCCTCGCCCTTCGGGCAGCAAAACTGAATGCTGTCCAATTCGGCTCTTCTGCCGAATTGTCGCAAGGTCAAGGAAGGCAAGGGATTGTGCGGAGGCGTACGTCTGCTCTGTACGCCGCACAAGCGATCCCGCAGACTGACGCAGAGATTGCGGAAAAGGGCCGTTTCCATGTATATCATTGTTGGCCATGAATAAGCGGCGGCAAACACTTCACACAAACCCATAAATCCTTGCCATCCTTACTGCAGGGGAGCAGTACACTCTGATCATCTGTGGTATTACACATAAAACAGATTTTCTTAACTTCTGACATGAGGTCCTCCGGTCTATATTGAATGAAAGGAAATTCTTTCTATCATTTTGGTGATCCTATCAAAAGAATGGATGTTTGAACAGTGATTTAGGTCACAAGAAGGAAATTACTGCCATTCTCTATTAAAAGATAAAACATTAAGGAACATAAAACCCTTTAGACAGGATTTACTGGATAAACAGGATATCAAAAATCAATCTTTTAAAAGATCCTGTCAATCCTGTTATCCTGTCTAAAAAAGTTTTTTTTCTTTTTGGGCAGCACCTTGAAGGTTATGGTCAATCATGAGCTTTTTTTTTACCCACACAAAATTGTCTAGAACCACCATTATATTCAACAGGTTTCAGTTTTCATCCCTGTCCCCTCTCCCTTTCTCCAGGTGCTTGCCCGAACGCCAGGGCTGTACCGCAAAGATGAATGAGAGCAGAAAGGTAATCCCCACCCAATTCCATCCGATTGCGATCAGGCTGGCCCAGCTGTAGCCACCGTAGGCCTTGGTGACCTCTTCGACCAGCTGGTTCACAAGGATCACCGTGAGGATTCCGGGAAGCAGACATTTGATGATCCAGTTCCACCATGTTCCGAGCTGGAGTTTGGAAACCTTGTTCAGGTGTTTACGGATGGTATCGAGATGGAAGAACCAGCCCACCACCACACACTCGAGAAGTCCCACCACCACCAGTCCGTAATGGTTGATGAAATGATCCACGATGTCGAGCCAGAGAAGTCCGCCCTCGGTTGTAAAGATGATGCCTCCGAGGAAACCGGCAATGCAGAGCACGGTTGCAAGAATCTTCCTGTCCGTTCCGAATTTATCCACCACGGCTGAAGTAAAAGCCTCCACAATGGAGACGGCCGAAGAGAGGCCCGCCACAACCAGACTGGTGAAGAATAAGACGCCGAAGAGATACCCTGCCTGGCCCATGAGGGAGATAGCCTGGGGATAGGCCACAAAGGCGAGACCGATACTCTGCTTGACCACTTTTTCAATGGGAAGGTTCTGTGCATGGGACATGAAGCCTAGAATGGAGAAGACCCCTAATCCCGCAAACAGAGAGAAACCGCTGTTTGTCAAGGCGGTGATAAAGGCGCTCCCTGTAATGTCCGATTTATAAGGCATATAGCTTGCATAGGCAATCATGATCCCAAAGCCGAGGCTCAAGGTAAAGAAGATCTGCCCATAGGCGCTGATCCAGACCTTGGGTTCTGTCAGCTTGCTGAAGTCTGGGGTCAAATAGGCTTTGATCCCGATTTCTGAACCTTCCAGCCCCATGGACCAGACCACAAGGAAGGTGGTCAGAACAAGGAGGAGAGGCATGAATATACGGTTGGCGAGTTCGATTCCCCGGCTCACTCCACGGACGATGATCACCCAGCAGATGGCCCAGACCACCACCAGGGCTGCAAGGATCGGGGTCTGGATGCTCCCGATCTCAGACGGTGCGGAGCTGACATGCAGAAACTCCTTGAAAAAAAACCCGTCGGGATCGTCCCCCCAGGAGAGATTGATGGAATAGAAGACATAATCCACGCACCACGCAATGATCACCGAGTAATAGAGCACAATCCCGAACATGACAAAGATCACGGGCCACCATCCCAGCCATTCCCAGTGCTTCTTGAGTTTGGCGAAGGCCAGAGGGGCGCTGCCGATCCTTTCGTGGCCGATCCCGAACTCGAGTATCAGAAGGGGGATCCCCGCAGTGAAGAGGGCCACCAGATAGGGGATGAGAAAGGCCCCGCCGCCGTTGTCATAGGCCAGGTAGGAAAACCGCCAGATATTGCCGAGCCCCACGGCGGAACCGATGGCCGCCAGGATGAAGCCGGTCCTGGAATTCCACTGACTGCGCCCCTTGCCCCCTGCTGCCATGGAACTTCCTCCTCTAAAATGTTCTTATCGAAAAATATGAAGAGATGAGATAACTCTCTGTTTTTAAAAATGTATCACGCTGCATATCGGAGGTGCAAGAATTATTTACTGCTTCTAAAGGGTCAGACCCTTAACTTAGACCCTCTTAAGTTAAGGGTCTGACCCTTTAGAAGCAGACCGACCCTTTAGAAGCAGAGACCATTGATATTTTAATGGGTTTGGGTTAGTCTCATGAATTATGAGCGACACGCCGGCTAAATGGAGATTCGCGGTGGACCGGGGCGGAACCTTCACCGATGTGGTGGGCCTCTCCCCGGAGGGACATCTATTAACAGAGAAGCTTCTCTCCGCTTCTCCCAGGTATGAGGATGCTTCCATCCAGGGAATCAAGAGGATTCTTGGTCTGAAGGCGGATCAGTCCCTGCCTGAGGATCAGATTGAATCCATCCGCTTCGGATCTACTGTGGCAACCAATGCCCTCCTGGAAAGAAAAGGGGGAAAGGTCGCTCTCCTCATCACCAAAGGCTTTTCCGACCTGCTGGAGATCGGATATCAGAGCCGTCCGGAGATCTTCAGTCTCTGTGTTCAAAAGCCTTCCATGCTCTACCCCGCGGTCTATGAAGTCGGTGAGAGAATGGATCCCATGGGCAATGTCATCAAGGAGATCGATGAAAAAGATTTAGACGATGCGATTCAAGGGTTGAAGAAGACCGGAGCGGACGCCATCGCTGTGGTTTTTCTTCATGCCTACAAGAACCCGGAACACGAACTCCTCTGCGAGAAGGTCCTCAACAGAAACGGCTTTGCAAAGATCTACCTGTCACACAGGACGGTCAACCTGATCAAGGCCGTGAGCCGGGGCCAGAGCACGGTGGTGGATGCCTACCTGAGCCCGGTGCTCTGGTATTATGTTGAGAAAATCAAAAGGGAGACCGGAAAAATTCCCATTGCATTCATGCAGAGCACCGGAGGACTCAGCGACCCCGATTCCTTTCAGGGCAAAGAGGCCCTCCTCTCGGGCCCGGCCGGAGGGGTTGTGGCCGCGGCTTCGGTCGCACGGGAAACAGGAGTCGGTGGCGTCATCGGTTTCGATATGGGCGGCACCTCCACTGATGTCTCAAGATACGACGGGGACTTTGAAAAGGTTTACGAAAGGGTGATCGGCGGTGTGGAGATCCAGACCGAGATGCTGAACATCATCACAGTGGCCTCCGGAGGCGGGTCCATGCTCTGGTTTGACGGCCAGAAGATGCGTGTGGGCCCGGAATCGGCCGGGGCCTATCCCGGGCCCGCCTGCTACGGCTTCGGCGGCCCCCTCACCATCACCGACGCCAACCTGCTCACAGGGAGGATCGCCACGGATTATTTCCCTAAGACCTTCGGGCCGGACAGGAAGTCTCCGCTCAATCTGGACATCACCACCAGGGCCTTTCATCATCTCACAGACCGGATCAATCGGGCCACAAAACAGAAACTGACACCTTATAAGGCGGCCCTCGGATTTCTGAGAATCGCCAATGAAAAAATGGCCATGGCCATCAAGGAGATTTCCGTTTCCAGGGGGTTTGATGTCAGGAATTACGCCCTGATCTGCTTCGGCGGCGCCGGTGGACAGCATGCCTGCGAAATCGCCTCCTCCCTGCAGATCCAGACCCTCTTTTTCCACCCCTTGAGCAGCGTGCTTTCGGCCTATGGTATTGCCCTCTCCAAACCTATGCAAAAAACAGAGCGTACGATCCTCAGGCGTTATGACGAAAAATCCCACAGGGAACTCCATGTCCTCTTTGAAGAGATGGAGGCATCCCTTTTGCCCAAAGGAGCGGATCGATCTTATAGGACATTTAGCAGAAAAATCGATTTGAGACCCATGGGTACAGACGCCTATTTGACTGAGGAATACACAAGCCACGAGAAAACAGTGAATTCCTTTCAAGAGAGATATCGAAAAACCTTCGGTATTTATCCCGGAGACACGCCCCTTGAGATCGTCAACCTGAGGGCGGAAATCATGGAGCAAAAAGATTTTTTCCCTCCCTATACGCAGGAGGAATCCCATGGCCCGACCCGTTCCGGACCTGAACTTTATCAGGTCCTCCATACCGACGAGGGTCCCGTCACGGCACCGATTTATCTCAGAAATGCCCTGTCGCCGGGAGAGAAAATTTGCGGACCATGCTATGTGGTGGATCCTTATACCACGGTCATCGTGGAAACCGGTTTTGAAGCAGAAATTGACGGCAACGGTACCCTTGCCGCAAAGAGGATCCAAATGGAGTCACCCGTCAAAAGGCCCGGCACCAAAGAACCGGACCCGGTCCTGTTAGAGGTCTTTAACAACCTCTTCATGAACATTGCAACCGAGATGGGACATGCCCTTCAGAATACGGCCCATTCGGTGAACATCAAGGAGAGACTCGATTTCTCCTGCGCCCTTTTTGACAGAAGCGGGGATCTCGTTGCCAACGCCCCCCACATCCCGGTCCATCTCGGATCCATGTCGGATACGGTCAAGGCCATCCTTGAAGACCATGAAGAGGAGATGCAGCCCGGCGACCTCTATCTCACCAACAACCCTTTTCGGGGAGGGTCCCACCTACCGGACATGACCGTGGTCTGCCCTGTCTTTTCTGAAGGGAAGCAGCTCATCTTTTTCACCGCGGCAAGGGGACACCATGCGGATATCGGGGGGATCACACCGGGATCCATGCCGCCCAAGGCCTCGGACATTTCCGAAGAGGGGGTGCTGGTCGACGGGCTTCTCCTGGTCAGGGACGGTCACTTCAGAGAAGAGGAGGTCACCCAACTCTTATCTTCACACCCCTACCCGGTTCGGAATATCAAGGAGAGGATATCCGATCTCAAAGCCAAGATCGCCTCCTGCCACAAGGGGACCAGAGAACTGGAAGCACTCATCGGAAGGTTCGGTTGGGAAACCGTGCAGGAGTATATGAAACATATTCAGGCCAATGCAGAATTTTCGGTCAAGCAGGCCCTCTCCAGGTTTCTCACAAAGGAAGATCCTTTTGAGGCACGCTTTGAAGACTATCTCGACGACGGCACACTCCTGAAGGTCTCCTTTACGATCTTCGGCGATGAGAGACCTCCGGAAACAGTCCGGGCGGTCATCGACTTTACCGGTTCGGGATCTCAGCACACCGATGATAACCTGAACACTCCCCTCTCTGTGACACGTTCTGCGATTCTCTACGTGCTTCGCGCGATTACCGGAACGGAGATCCCCCTGAACAGCGGATGCATGAGGCCCATCGAGATCATCGCACCGGAGAAATCAATCTTGAATCCAGCCCCCCCCTGCCCGGTTGCTTCAGGGAACGTGGAAACCTCCCAGAGGATCGTGGACCTTCTCCTCGGGGCCCTTCAGGTGGCCGGCGCATCCCAGGGGACCATGAACAACCTCCTCTTCGAAGTAGAGGGAGAGATCCCCTATTACGAAACCATTGCCGGCGGTTCCGGTGCCATGGAGGATTGTCCCGGCGCTTCAGGCGTTCAGGTCCATATGACCAATACGAGGATCACCGATCCGGAGATCCTGGAGCACCGCCACCGGGGTGTTCGCTTAAAGAGATTCACCCTGAGACAGGAATCAGGTGGAAGAGGCCGTTTTGCCGGTGGAAATGGGGTGATTCGGGAGCTTCAGTTCCTCAATCCCGCAACCCTCTCCATCATCTCCGAAAGGAGGGTCCATGCGCCCTACGGCATGGCCGGGGGTGAGCCGGGAAAGCCCGGTGAAAATCTTCTGAAAAGAGCCACAGGCGAAACCGTAAAACTCCCCCACAGAATCACCGTCAGGATGGAGATAGGGGACTCGGTTATCATCCGGACACCCGGCGGCGGGGGATTCGGGAAAGAATGAATCCGCGTCCATAAGATGTGGCTTTGGTTTGCCCCAGGAGTGAGGTTCCTTTTGCCCTTGTTTCAGAGTCCCCCTTTAGAAAAGGGGGATATAGGGGGATTTGATCGGATTGCTTGAAATCCCCCCCCAACCACCCTTTGCCAAAGGGGGGAGAAACCCATCCTGATGGTTATATCGCGGGTCGTCATTCCACATCCTCATACGATGCACCCAATAACGCTGAAGGCAGAGCCTCGATACACTGACCCGGACCAGCCCCGACAGAAGTTTACGTCTAATAGGATTCTCTGTCCTCTTGCGGTCTTTGTGACCTTACGGTAAAGTGGTAACAAGGAGGAGGCTTGTGAAAACCCTCGGATACTTCCCGCTTCTTTTTTTCTTTGTCGTGACCGGTGTGAGCGGATGGGCCATGGAGCATAAGGCCCAGAAGACCGGAATGTCCGACAGCGACTACAAAAACGCCCGGGATCGGATGATCGGGAGACAGATCCGTGCCAGAGGGGTCAGGGATGAGAAAGTTCTTAAGGCCATGTCCCGGGTTCCCAGGCATCTCTTTGTCCCGGCACAGTATCAAAACCTTGCTTATACAGATGGTCCGCTCCCCATCGGCAAGGGGCAGACTATTTCCCAGCCCTATATTGTTGCCTTCATGACCGAGGCATTACATCTTTCCCCGAATGACAAAATCCTGGAGATTGGCACCGGTTCGGGGTATCAGGCCGCTATCCTGGCTGAAATCGTACGGGAGGTCTATACCATCGAAATCATCCCGGAACTGGGAAACAGGGCCCGGGATCGCCTTGGGGAGATGGGTTACAAGAATATACGGGTCCGTATCGGGGACGGATATCTGGGATGGCCTGAGAATGCCCCTTTTGATGCGATCATGGTAACCGCCGCGGCCGATGAAATTCCCCAGCCCCTCATTGATCAGCTCAAGGTGGGGGGAAGGCTCTGTATACCTGTTGGGGAGCCAATTAATGTCCAATCCTTGCTACTGATCACCAAGAAGGAAAAGGGAGTGGAGAAACGCAATCTGCTTCCTGTCCGTTTTGTGCCCCTTGTCCATCCGGATTAAGGTCAGAGTCGTGACTCCGACCCCTTTGACTACTTGTCTTCGTGATGATCCAATATCTGAAACATCTTTTTATAAAAACCGGATATCATAATTGCAAAGAGCGCTCCGATGAAGGCCCCAATAAGCGTGACAAAGAAAATGGCTAAAAAACCCACGGCAATTCGCAGTGCCAGCACTTCTTCCCAGGGGTGCCCGAAGAGGATGAACACGCTTTTGCGAATAGCCTCTGACCACCCTCCCTGGTCAAGGGGCAGGAAGATATCCATTGAGCCTGCAATAGCCAGGGTCAGAATCGCCCCGACGACCAGTCCCACAGTAATCTCTGGTCTTTTTCTGAACCGCTTCATATTCTTGTGATATCAGGAATACGATGTGTTATGTGTCACGCCCACCTAGCCCGAATATTGCATGAGTAATCGTCATGAGAGACCGTAGAGGCGCCACAGGCAAGGCACAGTAAATTTCTTGGCTGAAGCAGGTTGCCAGGCAGG
>CAJICE010000151.1_pt1 | contig 69674 bp, 68 predicted proteins | sample 9199531 | NCBI WGS metagenome assembly CAJICE01 (sample SAMEA7708327, study PRJEB35096) | sediment metagenome | biome: marine neritic benthic zone biome [ENVO:01000025]; feature: sediment [ENVO:00002007]; material: shallow marine sediment [ENVO:03000034] sea grass bed [ENVO_01000059] ... | reverse complement strand
GAACAATTTATATGGAAAAAAGAAGCAAAAATTTCAGAGCAAGTTTTACTTCTGGCTCACTTTATTTTATAAAAGGTATGGTAGAAGAACTTACAAAGATAGGATTGCCAGACAGAAAAATTTATTTAAACAACAAAATCCCGCCAACTTATTCAATTAAATATGGTTCTTCAGGCTGTGAAAAATTATACCTTTATTTTTATAAAGATGTAAAACCTGATTTATATTTAGAGCGAAAACATGCGTTGTTTGTAAAAACATCCCCTTGGAACTTATCACAAAAAAACAAAAAGAAACGCTTTGCAATCAGGAAAGGTTTTATCCCACCTGTTTGATTGTCCATACTCTGGTAGTTACATGCGAGACAATGCCAAGAGAAAAAATTATCACTGGTCGCCAACCTTAGAAGATTTTACTATGGAGCCCCCAGAGGGGGCTCGGGGACCCCATGTCACGCAGCCGAGCATCGGAGAAAGGAAGGGATAAAGTGCGAGAACATGTGGCCCGGTTTCGGGCCACCAAGCGGAGCGAGTTTTCGAGCACCCCTTGCTTTCGAGAAGCGCAGGGAAGTCCGCCAAAGGCGGACCGGCTGACTTGGGCGTCCTTTCTTTTGGTTCGTTTTCTTTGGACGAGCAAAGAAAATGAACAAAAAAATTAAAAAACAAAAGGGAAAGGCTACTTTATTAAAATAATTCCGGTATTTTAAAACAAGGACCCATTAAATGGACACATTCGAGGATTCACCATAATCCAGACTGGCAGCCTTACTCTTATGCTTCTTTCTTGGCGCACTGGGAGTCCATCGATTTTATGTGGGAAAAATCGGGACAGGTATCCTGATGCTGTTGACGTTTGGAGGATTAGGCATCTGGGTGTTGATTGATCTGATTATTATCGTGGCCGGGATTTTCAAGGACAAGGAGGGACAGCGGGTTTTTCACTGGACCGAACCAGGATCCACATAGGTTCCCAGAGAGATGACCATGATTTTAAGATGGCGCTCTCTACCGGGCAATGAGTTGCCGGTAAATCACCTAGCCTGCTTGTATGACACTAAAGATAAGTTTTTTTTCATGAATTGCCGGTCCATGATAAGATAATAGTTAATCAATAAACTATCTTTGTGACCAATCAGACAAGCAGGGAGGGTGAGCATGATGAAAACTTCAGTGATCTTATCCGTTGTCTTTTTTACCGTGATGCTGGAGTCCGGCGGTCGCAAAAGTGTCAGGTCTTGACTACTGAAAGGAGGAATGGTATGAAACAGAACTGCTGGGATTACAAAAAGTGTGGTCGACAAGAAAACGGGATCAATGTTGGAAGCATGGGAATTTGTCCAGCGTATACTGAACAAAAATACAACAATAATAATAATGGCATTAATGCGGGACGTTACTGCTGGAAAGTAGCTGGAACCTTATGCGAAGGTAAGATCCAGGGAACGTATGCGAATAAATTACATAATTGTATCAAATGCGATTTTTTTATCGAAGTTAAAGCACAAGAGGGAATGAATTTCTTAGCATAAGGGGGAAGGCTAATTTATTGAAAACAATTTCGTCACATGAGGACTTGATTCGGTAAAGTAGCCTATTTCCTGACGTCTCTTCACCTCCTTGTATGACACAAAGATAAGTTTTTATTCATGAATTGCCGGTTCATGATAAGATAATAGTTGTCAACAAACAAATCTTTGTGTCCAATCAGACAAGCAGGGAGGGTGAGCATGATGAAAATTTCAATGATCTTATCCGTTGTCTTTTTTACCGTGATGCTGTCCGGCTGTGTGATGCATCATCCGCAAACAGCACAGGAGTTTCGCGAGGCCTTGCCCGGGGCGTTTATGGGCAAACTGGAAACCTTCGAGGTCAACCGTCCATTCGATGAAGTGGCTGAAACATTTCAGAAGAAAGGGCCCGAGTGTCTGGATGTGACCATTAAAACCGTCTCGCAAACCAATATGAGTTACCAAGTCATCATCACAGACTACAATCCCACGGTTCTGGTTTCCGAGGAAAAAGCCGAGCTCCACGTGCAATTCCATCATGAGGCCGGCGTCATGAATGTGACCAAGGAACCCCAAGGGGGCTACTATCTGATCGTCACGGATGCCTTTCCACTGGATAAAAACAGGACCCGGGTGGAAATGTATCGCCCGTCCATGGGCCACAACGTGATGGTCAAGGCCATCAAGGGCTGGGCCACCGGTGAAAATGTGGGGTGTCCCGACCTCACCAAATAATGGCCTGCTTTCAAGGAAGGATCTATAATGAGAACCAACCCCCATACCCAAAGACTGCTACTTACAGGTTTGCTGATAGCCGTAAGCCTCCTGTTCGGCTGTTCTGGATTAAGGACTTACCCGAACACCTTGGACAAGAATCTGCAGATCCGGACAGAGACCGACTCGGGCTCTATCTTCTCAAACGTGCGCGCATCCCTTCATATCTACCGGGTCGATGGAGACTGCAAGACCCACTATGAAGGCTCGATCAAGTTGAACAAACCATTGGTCGAGGTCGGCATCCCTTCAGGCAGGACAAGCTATATGGTCTTTAACTTTTCAGGGTATTCCTTTCTTGCCAATTCCAGTCATTCCATCGACTATAACACTGTCCTCAAGCCCCGGACCGGGTACAACTACGACATCGAAGTCCGTTATATTGACGATATTTATAACGTCGCGGTCCATGAAGCCCATCCTGGCAAGGCTGCGGGCCGCGAGATTGAACGCATAGATTTGAGTGCCTGTAGTGATCTTTAGAAAACATGGGAGAAAAAATGGTGAACAAACTTAAGGTCCGGGAAATTGAAGAGCAAACAAAGCACTTAAGATCGAGCAATGATGGTCTTTGGGATCGGATCAGGCACTTGCTCCTGGAGAAAGGGATCAAACCCGAGACCACTGTTGTGGCCTACTCTTTTCCTGAAGATTACCAGTATGAACTGGGTGCCATCGTCACCCGGGATGGCCGCATTTATCAATTCGGTTTTGACTTTCTGCAGACCGACATCTCAGATGGCAGTTTCAAGGAATGGAAAGACATCACAGAGAATTATGAAAGAACGTCCTACAAAGAAGAGATCGAAATCGCCATGACGCTGGTTAAAGAAGAGGATTCGTAGACGGCGATTCCTTGTATTGAGAAAAAACAAAGCATCTTTACCCCCCAGGACATCATCAACACGCGGCGAACCCCGCCAGGTCTGATCCCCTGGCCTTCTCTCCCTTAGAAAAAAGTTTACACCGCACCATTCCCGGAAATATAATATAAGATAACGATTCAAAGAGGACAATGCAATGAAATTCCTGAAGAAGATTTTCATGATCTGTCTGATCCTGTTCTCGGGGACAGAGATCGCAGCCGCCTTTCAGGAGGCCAAAGACGCACGGGAGGAGTTTGAGACACGATGCCCGAAACCTCAATGGTGGGAGAAGGTCCCCCTGGGCGATGTCAGGATATATACCTATGATGATCTGATCAAATACTGGCAGGATCAGGAACGGACTGAAAGCCAGTTCTTCAAGGCCGCCTACCAGGCAATCCTGGATTCTCCCCTCGATGCCGACATTGTGGTCAACGGCATCAAACTCATGAACTATACCAGGAGTTACCCTTACAGGATCGAGCTCCAGGAATATGCCATGGAAAACTATTTTTCCTACATGTCTCTTTATGGCAGGCCTGGAAACAGTATCGCCAGTATCGCTAGAAACCTGGGAGAGCTTTACAATCATGCAGGAGAATATGATAAAACCCTTCATCTGATCCAAAGGGTTCTCCAGGAGCGGGAAAAAGAGATCAATGATCACCTCCTTGAGTTGATGCACCTGACTTATGCGGAAGCCCTGCATGGACAAAACCGCACAGAGGAAGCGGTCAGGGTTCTACGAAAGGCGGTCAACAACTATAACGGCAGCTGGGAGGAGCGTCTGCTGGAGGCCATTGCCCGCTATGAAGGAACTTCCGTCACGGCCTCATCCGCCGGATCAGCCGCTCCAGAGAAACATCTCCCAATCAAGGAAGAACCATGGTGGAAGAAGAATATGGCTTATCTGGGCGGGTTTCTTGTTTTTTTGTTCATCATTCTTGTTCTAAGAAGGGCAAGCGAACAGCAGGTCACACGGGCCAGGGACTATCCCTTGCGCGGCCAGGGAACGGATTCTGATGTAGAACGGCTCGTCAGGGAGGGTCAAAAGATTGCCGCAATTAAACTCTACAGAGAGATTCATCATGTCGGTCTGAAAGAATCAAAAGATGCCATCGATAAGCTTGCCGGAAGAGTGGGTAGGGCGAGTTAAGAATTCAACAGAAACAGACCCTTTTGATTACATGAATCATCTGTCACAGAGAAAATGAATCTAGTATCGTGTCACGTGTAAGATGGCGTATCTCATTTTCCCCCTCACCTCAATCCTCTCCCCAAGGGGAGAGGACGTTCAAACATCCCTTCTCCCCATAGGGGAGAAGGTTAGGATGAGGGGGTGACAACAAAAGACACTACAAGGTTGACACGACACTAGGATTTCACCAAAGAATATTCTAAATCCTCTTAAATGAATCAAATTAGTAATCTTAACCTTGAATTTCATGAAGCAATATGATATGTAAATAGTATGTCTAATAATTCCAAACCCCTTACAGGTCTGCTCCAGTGGGAAAGAGTGGAAGAACTGATCGAGAATATCCGATCCCTTGGCCCCTGGTATATCCATTCACCCCATCAGGGCATGGAGTCCCTCTTTGTGGCCGGTGGGGGTGAAGCCGCAGCCTTCCTTTTCGAAAGATCGGAGGAGATCAAAACACGTCAGAGCGGGGCCGGCTGGATCTATGTCCATACCCCGGATTCCCCGTCCTGGATCAAGATCTATGACCCTTTCAAGTGCGGCTCCTCCTGCTCCACCACCACTCCCCCCGCCTGGTGGGAAATGAAACTTGAGGATCCCCGAGAGGATATTCCACCGGAGCCTCAGATTCCTGAAAAGAAGTCTCTTAGGAGCTGGTTCAAGACATTCAAGGCCGGCACCAAAAAAGATTGACCCACGTCCCCCCCCAGACCCCGGAGATCTTCTTCCCGCACCAATTGTTGTATCATCTTTGGTTTCTATCACATCGGTTAAAAAACGGGCAACGGACCACCACTAGAGATGCCGGTCCTGACTGTTATCCAGACATTCTGAATCGTCTGTAAGGGATTGACGGCATATCTTTTCCTGAGGGAAAAAAATTTCCCATTTTGTGAAATTTTTTACCCATTTTGTGAAATTTTTTTCCATAATAAAGCTGATAAAGAGAAGGAAATCTTGCTGAAAATTGACAAATATTGTCATCTCTGGAAAAATTACTATTAAATACGAATGCTTAAATCCTATACGGCCATTTATGGCACAAGTGTTGCAATATTATGATTGCAGAGGTGAAACAAATGGAATTCGATTCACGAACAGATAGACGTATGAACAAAGGTGAACGGAGAAAGAAGCCGCTCCACCGTATGTTCTGGTCTGTTGTCGCGGGCAAGCGTAAAACAAACAGACGTGCTACGGACCCTCAGAATAACTATTACGTGGATGTCTACAGTGCCCATCTCTTAACCGCCCTTCTTCTTATTGTGGTCCTCTCCCTTCTGGATGCCATTTTTACTTATGCATTTGTGAGCCGAGGGGGAAAAGAGTTGAACCCCATTATGGATGTCATGCTCCAACAGGGGGCGCTGGCCTTCTTCCCCTACAAATTTTTTCTGACATCAATTGGGGTCTTTATACTCTGTCTGCACAAGAACTTCTATTTTGTCCGTATGGTTATCTCCCTGATTCTGATCTTGTATATTCTTCTTACCTTTTACCATGTCGGCATTATCTATGCCTTCTAACATGCTTTTTCTTTATAACAGAATGGTTTCACTTCACTCAGCATGACAGGACCGGACTTTTACAACGGTCTCTGGCCTTTACTTGACGTAACGTGAGTTGTTTATTATAGTCACCAATATTCAGAACCGTTCACCGTTAGACCAAGCCTTCAGAACAGGCAGGCCTGTCCTAACCGGTTGATATTCAAGAGAAAAAATATCATGGAGTCGTTCGACAGCATCGTTCGGGACATTCATTCCGTCCTCAAGATCAATCAGTCCATGGATATCGTCTTTGACCATCCCGACTTCCTGGAGGAATACAGAAGTCATGCGGAAAGCCTGGAGGCCGAAACCATCGGTATACCAATACCGACCAACAAACGCGTCCCGGTGACAACACACTGTTGGGTCTATTTTATTTACAAGGACCAGCGCTATGGATTCGAAACAACCGTTAAAGGATATGAAGACGATAATGTCTTACAGATGATCCTTAACCGTCCCAGGGAAATTCTCCGTTTCCAGCGTAGAAAACATTTCAGGGTACCCGTCGATCTTCCTGTCGCATACCGGATCTCCAGAAGATCCACTGAGGGCAAGGAAGAAATCTGCTCGGGGACGATCCGCAACATGAGTTCGGGAGGCATCCTGATCATCACCGATGAAGATGTCCCCCTGGGAAGTGAACTCCACCTCTTCTTCACCCTTGCAGACGAAGTCGGCCGTCAAGAGATTCCTGCAAAAATTGTACGCAGAGGCATGATTGAAAGGAGGAAAAAGAAGAACTTCTACGAATACGGTATCGAATTTTACGACATACCCGGCCGCCTGCGGGGTACCCTGATGCATTTTGTCTTCAGCCGCCAGATAGAATTAAACCGGCAAAAGAGATAACGTGAACGGCGGTCCCTGTGACCGACCCATAAACCGGGCCCATTCCATCATTTTTACCACACAACATCGAAGAATAGGACCGCTTGCAGATCCTCTCTATCTGTGTTATATATTTGCATTCGAACTTACGTTCAATGCAGGGATTATTGTCTGTTTGGCAATAAAAATTGATCAAACTCTGATTGAATCGAAGAGAGACGGGAAGGGAACATCATGACGGATCTTGCCGGTAGTTTTACCTTTATACTTCATGCACACCTTCCCTATGTCCTGTCACATGGCAGATGGCCCCATGGGACAGACTGGCTGAACGAGGCCGCCGGCGAGACCTATATTCCCCTTCTGAATGTCCTGAATCAGCTGATCCAGGAGGGGCATACGCCGAGAGTGACCCTGGGCATCACACCGATTCTCACAGAACAGCTTTCTGATCCCGGATTCAAGATAGAGTTTAAGGAATACATGCTCAACAAGATCGAAGCCGCCCGATCAGACCAGAAGGAGTTTACCCGGACAGGGGAGAAGCAACTCAAGAAGGTTTCCGTCTTCTGGGAGAAAATCTTTACTGAACGGCTCCGAGACTTTACGGAAAAATACGGAGAAAATCTTGTCGGGGCATTCAGTGACCTGCAGAAGAAAGGTATCATCGAGATCATCACCTGTGCGGCCACCCACGGTTACCTCCCCCTTCTGGGACGGGATGAATCCGTTCAGGCGCAGATCCGACAGGCCACCCGTTCCTATGAGCGTCACTACGGACAAAAGCCACGAGGGATCTGGCTGCCGGAATGCGCCTACCGTCCGCGGTATGAATGGAAAAGACCTCTCAAACTCTATACCAAGGATCAGCCTAAACTTAGGAAAGGGGTAGAAGAATTCCTCAGCGAAGAGGGACTGGATTATTTCATTATCGATGCCCATCTCTTGAGGGGAGGGAAAGCCATCGGCATCTATCTGGACCGTTTTGAAGCCCTGCAAAAACTGTGGGGGCATTTTTCGGATACCTATGCCCCGACAGGAGAAAACACAGAACGGACACCCTACCAGGCATATTATGTGAACTCCTTCGGCCATGAGAAAAAACGGCCGGTTTCGGTCCTGACTCGTGATCCCCAAACTGGCATTCAGGTCTGGAGCGGAGAGCATGGTTATCCAGGGAATCCTTTTTATCTGGATTTTCACAAGAAACACTTTCCCGGCGGACACCGTTACTGGCGCGTGACCGACACCCAGGCAGACCTGTCTGAAAAAAAGTTCTACGACCCTGAAAAAATTGCAGCCATTGTGGAAGAACAGGCCGGACACTTTGTGTCGATGGTGAAAGAAACGCTCTTATCACATGACAATAAAAAAGGCCAGCAATCGATTCTCTCTGCTCCTTACGATGCCGAACTCTTCGGACACTGGTGGTTTGAGGGGCCGGATTGGCTCTACCATGTGCTCAAACAGATGGATACTGACCCGGCGATCGACCTGACCACCGGCTCTCGTTACCTCTCCGAGCACCCGGGCACTGAAGTCATATCCATTCCTGAGGGATCATGGGGTGAAGGCGGTTTCCACTGGATCTGGCTCAATGAATGGACCGAGTGGATCTGGAAAAATATTTATGAGGCCGAAGACAAGATGGTCGATCTGTGTAAAAAGTTTCGTCATGATGAAACACCGGATCTGACGAGGGTCCTCAATCAACTCGGTCGTGAACTGCTCCTGCTCCAGAGTTCTGACTGGCCTTTCCTGGTCAGCACCTGGTCTGCCAAGGATTATTCCGAGCTCCGAGTCTCTGAACATATGGAAGAGTTTCGAAGGCTGGCGGACATAGCCGAGAAGGTGGGGGCAAAAGGAGAACTGAGCCGGGAGGACGAAGAGTTCCTCTCCCTCTGTGAAGAACGGGACAGGGTTTTTCCCGACCTTGATTATCATTTGTGGTCGGACATTCAATTTCCAGCGATCTCTTCTTGAATGAATAAAGGAGGATAATACGATGTCTGAAGAAGAGAAAAAAGGGAAGGGATTCACCTTTGTGGACAAACGCAAGACACATGATGAGTCCGGGAAAGATGCTCAGGAAGAGAAAGAGCGTATTCCTGAAGAGGAGAGCAAGGCTGAGAAGGTTCGGGAACAAAGCACATCCGGGGCAGCGGAGAAGAAGACGGAAGGCAGACAAACCCTTCCAGAAGTGGACTTCAATTTCTTTGTCCTTTCCCTGAGCAGTTCGGCCATGATGCAGATGGGGGTGATTCCCAACCCGCTCACGAAAAAGAAAGAGAAAAACATGGAGATCGCCAAACAGACTATCGACATTATTGCCATGTTAGAGAACAAGACAAAAGGGAACCTGACACAAGAGGAAGATCAGTTTCTCTCTTCAATCCTTTATGACCTCCGTATGAAATTTGTTGAGGAAAACAAAGAGCAAGAATAGCATTTGGTTCAGATCGCTCTTTAGAAGGCTGTTCACTTGGGGGAGGCTGCCATGAAAAAAACGCTCATTATCCTTATCGGTATTATCCTGTTTCTGGCTCTGTTAATGGGGGCAGCTATCGCACTTTCCCCCGTCTTCCTGAACAAATACAAGGACCCCATCCTGGCTAAAGTAGGTGAAGCTGTGGACCGGGAGATCCGTCTCGGTGATATCCGGCTCACACTCTTTACCGGTATTGGTCTCCGGCTGACAGATGTGGCCGTCTCCAATGCTAAGGGATTTCGAGAAGAGCCCATGTTGACCATGGCGGACCTTGATGTGAAGGTCAAGCTCCTCCCCCTCCTTCGAAAGGAATATCAGGTAACAAGGGTGATCCTTAAAGAACCCCGGCTGCTCATTGAAAAAAACGAGAAAGGAACCTTTAATTTCGATGACCTGACAGGTGAAAAGCCGCCCTCCGCTCCTGCCGATGAGGAACAAAAAAAGGAGAAGGAGTCCCAGCCCTTGCCCGCTGCTCTGGCAGGCTTGCTCGTCTCGGAGGTAACGTTATCCGATGCAGAGTTCTCCTATTATGATGCGGGGTCAGAAACCTTCAAAAAAGGCCTCCAAATCCGGAATCTGGACCTTGTACTTGAGGATGTTTCCCTGGAGAAGCCGATTACTTTTTCCCTCTCTTTTGGAGTGAACCATGATGGCAAGGATATCCAGCTGAGCGGAACCATCGGGGCCATCGGGGAGAAAATAGAGATAGGAAATATCCCGCTTTCTATCCAGATGGCCATCCAGGACTTTGCCCTCAAAAGGGTCATGGATTTCATGGGGGAATCGCCTCCTGTCTCTGTTGAAAAAGGGAGCCTGGCCATGACGACCGATATCTCAGGTGATCTTACCTCGGGATTGAAGATATCTGGTACAACCACGGTGTCGACTCTGACGTTAAACGACCCCGAAAAAAAGGAAACCCTTGTCAAAGGATTAAACCTCAGCTTTCACAAAGACCTTTCCATTCTCCTTTCAGAACAGAAAATGGATATCCGGAAGGTTGACCTCACCGTGGACCGTGCAAAGCTGAACCTTAAAGGAAAGGTTTCAGATTTACAGAAAAACCAAGCTCTGGCCCTTCAGATCACCAGTAACAGTATCCCCCTGGATGGCTGGGACAAGATCTTCCCCGCATTATCCGGTGTGGGACTGGATGGTTCTGCAAGCATAGACGGGAACATCTCCGGGAAGGCCGCAGGCAAGATGAACATGGTCCTGAACCTAACTTCTCCCAACCTTGGAATCACGCTTCCGAAAGAGGAGACATCAGCAATCAACCCGAATAAATACGTATGGGAATGGATGATCCCCTCTGCGGAAGCTGCGGAGTCCACTGAGGCCGGGAAACAGAAAGGTCCCGGCTCTCCCCTGCCACAAAATATAGACATGAAAGGAAGGGTTGAGGTTGCCAAGGGCAGGATCGATAACATTCCTTTTACGGATCTAAAAGGGAACTATTCAAAAACCGGGAACCGGATCAGCCTCACCGATTTTTCTGTTAAGGGATTCGGTGAAAACGGTTCTGCAACGATGAATGTACAGGCTGACCTCGGGCCCGCTAAACCAACCTATCAGGCCAGCCTTAAGACCTCAAAAATCGATCTCGCAGCTCTCCAGGAGACCTTTGCATCAAGGAAAGAAAAAATTGCAGGAGAACTGAACTCCAACTTTTCCCTATCCGGTGCCGGCTTTGATGACAAGTCATTAGAGAAGAATCTGACAGCAGATGGAGAGTTTAAGGTTGATCAGGGAGCGCTCACCAATGTCAACCTGGAAAAAAAGATCCTTGAAGCCGTGGCAAACAAGTTTGGAGTCCCTGTACCCACACTGGCCCAGATGTTAGGAATAGAGATCTCCGAAAAGGATTCCACCCCTTTTGAAGAGTGCCTGGGTTCATTCCGCATCAGATCCGGTAAGATCCAGCTGCAGGAGGGGACGTTAACCTCGGAAAATCACGGCTTCTCAACCAGCGGGGTGATGGGCTTTGATCAGAAATTAAATTTGAAAGCTCGCATGATCCTCCGGCAGCTTGGAGACGTGAAAAAGAAGAAATTCACCTATTACCTGATCGACGAGAAGAACAGAAAATATATCCCCTTTGAGGTCAAAGGGAGTGCATCCAAACCCTCTATTCATGTCGATACCGATGCCCTGATTAAAGGACAGGCACAACAGGTTATCGATGAGAAAAAAGATGAGCTCAAAGAAAAACTCAAAGAGAAACTCGGGCCCGGCAGTGAAGAGATCTTAAAACCATTGGACAAGATATTTAAATTCTAAAAGGAGTGACTCAAGATGTCCATGGATATCCGTTTGGATGAAAAGTACCGGTTTGTTGCCGCTTCCAGAGAGCATGAGGTGATTATCGACCAGCCCATCAAGGGGGGCGGCACAAATCTCGGCATGAGTCCCGTGGAACTCTTTATCGCCTCGCTGGGCAGCTGTGTGGCTTACTACGCGGCCTTCTATATGGAACGGAACAAGATCCCCTCACAGGGCCTCAATGTGAAAGTAGACTGGGATTTTGAAAAGAAACCCTATCGGATCAGCAAGGTCCGTCTGGCCATCTATCTCCCTCCGAATTTTCCCGGAGACAAACATGAACAGCTCCTTGCCGTATGCAAAGGATGTACCATTCACCATACCCTGAGTCATGAGCCTTTGCTGACGTATGAGATTATAGAGAGCTGATTAAGGTGCCTGCACCTCACACCATTTCAAGGACTGGAGTCAGACGGAGACGCCATGCGGGGTATGATTCATGTCTATACCGGTGACGGCAAGGGAAAGACCACCGCTGCCTTCGGGCTCGCCGCACGAGCCGCAGGACACGGAAAACGTGTGCTCTTCACCCAGTTTCTGAAAGGCGGCGGCCCGGAGTCCGGAGAGATCCGGTCCGGGAAAAGACAGCTCCTTAATATGGAGATCATGAGGTTTCAGCAGATCCATCCCATGTTCGATCCCACAGTGGACCCGCACGTTCTTGCCGACACGGTAGAAAAGGACTTTGATCAGGTGAAGCGGCTGATCATGGGAGGTGAATTCGATATGGTGGTCCTCGATGAGATCAACAACTGCGTGTCACAAAAGTTCCTCCCTGGGGAGTCCCTGGTTTCACTCATAGAGTCCAAACCGGAGGAACTGGAATTGGTCCTGACTGGCAGGGGAGCAGACCCTCAAGTGATTGAGATGGCCGACTATGTGACGGAGATGAAGATGATCAAACATCCGGCCGAAACGGAAGGAGCGCCTGCACGGGAAGGGATTGAGTACTGACATAAGAATCATCTCCAAAAGAGTGGGTTGAAACATAAGGGGTCAAGGGTTCAAGGATTCTAGTGAAATGCTCAAATGTTATAACAAGTTAGAAGATATACATAAACCTTGCCTGTTTAGAGAGGTAAGAATGCTATAGGGAAGGTTGAACGTATAGACATGTCTCTTAAAAATCATTGGGGATCAGACACTTGGACCCTGGAACCCTCGAATCCTGGAACCCTTTCTATCCACGAAATGGGATATGAACCTAATATAAAAACGTTACGCCGTCAGTTTTCAGCTATCAGAAAAATCAATTCAGTATCCGGGCTAGGTTGGCGACCGCCGCTTCCTGCAGGACGATCTCTTCTCCGCTCTGCAGCCGGATAGTGGTTCGAAGGTGCTGATGGCCCTTCGGAATGGTGATCTCAATCTCCCGGATGTCCGCGTTACTCAGTTCCATTGCAGCTGCCCAGGCGTCACTCTATTATGGGAAGTATTGTCTGATGCGGAGGCCTTGACTTCAGAACACTTGATCTGCCTTGGCCGCAAAAACAAAGTCGCTTTCGGTCAAGCCGTTGATCTTATGGGTCCAAACCGTCAACCTGACTTTACCCCAGGTCAGATAAATATCTGGATGATGGCCCTCGGCCTCGGCCACCTCACCGACCCGGTTCGTAAAATCAAGAGCCTGCTGAAAATTCTTAAATGTATAATCCTTTTCAAGGTGGTGACCGTCGATCACCTGCCAGTCGTTTCCCAGCTTATCCTGGAGCGTCTTGAGTTCCCCTCCGGCAAGAGGAGGGATTCCACCCTGGCAGGGCACACATCTCTTGTTTGCCAGATCCGATTTTATCACTGCTGACTCCCCTCAATGATCCCATTCTTCCTCACGCATGAAAAACTGTATACACTCTTCGATTCTCTTCTGTTTTTTTTCCAGTAATTCAAGAAATTCCGTCCCCACCTCATAACTCTTGGGCTTTCCATGATTCACACCCACCCAGGCCACCCTTACTTTGATGTGCATAGGATCCTGTGACAGGAAGTCACTGAAAGTCTTTTTGGGCAGATTCAGTTCTATGATCAGATGGGTGCCTTGCTCCAGGCGCTCTCTGGTCTCAAAACGTAATCCGCCTACACTCACATCCTTGGTCCAGAAACGACCATGTTGCCTCCCCTCGCTTCCACCCTCTTTATCTATCCGGTAATACAGGGGAAGCTTGATGGGAAAGCGTGGGTCCCGTCTTCGTTCTACCATACTTTACTCCAAAATCGACAGTTCTTCTCATAGATTTCTCATGACTCAAGCCCGGATATTGCATGAGTGATCGTCATGAGAGGCCGTAGAAGCTATGGGATGCCAGGCAGAACTGCCCGGCACCCTTATTCTGGCTGAAGCAGGTTGCCAGGCAGGCGTGCCTGGCACCTACTATTTCAAAGTCAGGAAATTTTCTGTAACGCCGCATGTGGCTGCTTATCCGGCCACGTAATAGATTTACTCATGCAATATCCGGGCTAGAAACCTCTGTCAAATTTACCTGAGGCGACGTAACATGTCAAGAGGATCTCCAACAGAGGAAATTCCATGCTGTTTATAACAATGGATAAGGGTGAAAATGACAATAAAATTGGAATTAAAACTTGAGGCGGAGTTTGGAGTTCAGGGACCAGTTCCGTTTCTCATCCTGAGATGGGGTAAAGTCATTGAGGATTTCTGTATTTGTTGAATAGCCGGCTCCCACGGAAAAGGTCAGGCCGGGAGCAATCTCATAAAGTCCGGCAATATCCAGTTCGTAACCAACCGTGGATACAGACCCGCTGTTCTCTTTCATGGCCTTGGAAACTCCGGTTGTAAGTTTGGCAAAAAAGCGATCCGTGGCATGATAATTTGCACTGGCCAATACCATGGTGATATCCGTAGAACCTGTATTGAATGAAGAAAGAGAACTCTTCGAGGCATAGTTCAGGGCGTGCTGGATTGAGAAGATCTCCAGATAATTACTCTCCGAATCATGAAGAATCTTATTCAAATCATTAGACCCGTCAGAAACACTTAATCCTTCCACTTCAACCGTAACCGGAAGGCCCAGCCGGGAAGAGAGGTTAAAACTATGGCTCCCATAACTCATCCCGGATTGGTTTTCTCCAGGCTCCACATCATAAACAATGAAGCCGTTCAGACCTGTAGGATTAAAAAAGGAGATAACCGGGGAGTTATTCGGAGTATTTTTAAAATCGGAGGCAAAAACAGCCGAATTAAAGCTTGAACAAATAAATATTATTACAAAAATGTGGATTTTCAAAAAATAACGCATCATTTTGGTTCCCTTGAGGGCAAAACAGCTTATCTCAACTCAGAATTTTAACAACTTTAACGGCCCATGTCAAGGTCAAAAAGTTGGAGTCATTTTTCTACTATTTACTCACGCACATAGTTTGCAACGATGTCACCGATCTCCCTTGTCCCATGCCCCATCTTTCCGGCTGAGAGGCTTTTCATGTCGTTGACAATGGTCTTCATGACCGCCTTCTCGATCCGGTTTGCCGCGCCATCTTCACCCAGGTGTTCCAACAGCATCTGTCCTGCACAGATAGTGGCCAGGGGATTGATGACGTTCTGCCCCGTATATTTCGGTGCAGACCCGCCGATGGGCTCGAACATGGAGGTCCCCTGGGGATTGATATTCCCCCCCGCAGCCACGCCCATCCCTCCCTGGATCATGGCCCCTAAATCGGTGATAATATCCCCGAACATATTGTCGGTGACGATCACATCAAACCATTCCGGATTTTTGACCATCCACATACAGGTCGCATCCACATGGGCATAATCTGTTTTAATACCTGGGTAATCTTTGGCCACCTCATAAAAGGCCCGCTCCCAGAGGTCAAAGGCGAAGGTCAAGACATTGGTCTTTCCGCAGAGGGTGACGGTTTTATCTTTATTTCTTTTCCTGCAGTAATCGAAAGCATAACGGAGGCACCGCTCCACACCTTTACGGGTATTGATGGATTCCTGAATCGCCACTTCGTCCTGGGTCCCTTGTTTCAGGAAGCCCCCCGCCCCGCAGTAGAGCCCTTCCGTGTTCTCACGAACCACCACGAAATCGATATGCTCAGGCCCCTTATCCCTTATAGGAGTCTCGACGCCGGGATAGAGTTTGACCGGACGAAGGTTGATATACTGATCCAACGCAAAACGGGCCTTGAGGAGTATCCCCTTTTCCAGGATACCCGGTTTCACATCGGGATGACCGATGGCCCCCAGGTAGATGGCATCCATCTGCCGGAATTCATCTATCGCTGAATCGGGAAGAATATCTCCGGACTTTTTGTAGCGTTCCCCGCCGAAATCGTAGGATGTCATCTCAAGGGAAAAGCCTTCAACGTCCGCTGCGGCCTGGACCACCTTGACGCCCTCTTCAAGAACTTCAGGGCCTGTCCCGTCTCCGGGCATGAGAGCAATATTATAGGTCTTTACCATACGCTTAATCCTTTCTAAAAAATTAGGACATTCAAAAAGATAAAATTAATAACACAGAGTGCGGATGAAATCAAGAAATCATTTTATAACTCAAGGGCACTTCCCTGTTTATCATTAATCATGGGGCAGTGTCTCTGATTTATGAGATCTTCTTTTTGACATACTCCATGAGCCCCCCCGCGTCGATCAGCTCCTGCATAAAGGGGGGAATGGGCGCGGCCTGGAATTCTTTTCCCGTGGTCTTGTTCCGTATCAGGCCTGACCCCATGGCTATCTCGATCTCATCCCCCTCGGAAATGCCATCCACAGCATCAACGGATTCAAAGATCGGCAGGCCCATATTGAAGGCGTTCCGGTAAAAAATACGGGCAAAAGACTTGGCAATCACCGCAGAGATCCCGGTGGACTTGATGGCGATGGGGGCGTGTTCCCGGGAAGAGCCGCAGCCAAAGTTCTTCTCTGCCACGATCAAATCCCCCCTGGACATCTTGTTCACAAACTCAGCGTCTGCATCCTCCATGCAGTGTTTTGCCAGTTCCTCGGGATCCGACGTATTCAGATACCGGGCCGGAATGATCTGGTCCGTATCCACATCCTTACCGAATTTCCAGGCTCTTCCTTTGATAGGCATCTATGTCCCTCCATAAAAAGCTTTTTGAAATTTGTTTGCCAACAGATAACTTGCCACAAAGACACGAAGACACAAAGCCAACGCAGAGACTTTTAAACTTACTTATTTCTTCGTGTCTTGGCGGCTTCGTGGCAAAAAAGATTTTTTCTCTATACAACTTCTTCCGGATGGGTGATCCTCCCGGTTACGGCCGAGGCTGCGGCCACGGCCGGGTTAGAGAGATAGACCTCACTTTCCGGATGCCCCATCCGTCCCACAAAATTCCGGTTGGTGGTGGCCACGGCCCGCTCGCCCTTTGCCAGGATCCCCATATATCCCCCCAGGCAGGGCCCGCACGTAGGGGTACTCACTGCGGCCCCGGCATTGATAAAGATCTCGACCAACCCTTCCTTGATCGCATCCTGATAGATCTTTTGCGTCGCAGGGATCACAATCATCCGGACGTAAGGAGCCACTTTCTTACCGCGGATCACCTTGGCCGCCTCCCGAAGGTCCGAAAGTCGCCCATTGGTACAGGAACCGATCACCACCTGGTCAATGTTGATTCCTGAGGCCTCCCCCACATCATGGACATTCTCCGGGAGATGAGGGAAGGCAACCTGAGGTTCCAGTTTTGTACAATCATATTCCCTGACATCACAATAGGCTGCATCAGGGTCGCTTGCATAGGAAACAGGTTTTCTCTTCGCCCGTCCGGTCACATACTCTTCCGTAATCGCATCGGGTTCTATGATGCCGTTTTTGCCCCCGGCCTCAATGGCCATGTTGGCCATGGTGAGGCGCTGTTCCATTGGAAGGGACTGGATCACTTCACCGGTGAACTCCATGGCACGGTAGAGGGCCCCGTCCACACCGATATCGCCAATGACAAGGAGAATCAGGTCTTTGCCGCCGACCCAGGGTTTGAGTTTGCCTTTGAAAACAAACTTCATGGATTCGGGAACCTTCAGCCAGGTCTCGCCTGTGATAAATGCAGCAGCAAGGTCCGTTGACCCCATACCCGTGGAGAAGGCTCCAAGCCCTCCATAGGTGCAGGTATGGGAATCGGCCCCGATGACCACATCACCGGGAACCACAATCCCCTGCTCCGGAAGCAGGGCATGCTCCACACCCATGTTCCCCACCTCAAAATAGTGTGTAATGTTTTGTTCCCGGGCAAACTCCCTCAACATCTTGCACTGCTCCGCAGACTCGATATCCTTGTTTGGCGCAAAGTGGTCCGGCACCAGGGCGATAAAATCCTTGTCAAAAACCTTTTCAGCCCCCGACTCCCGGAACTTCTTGATCGCGATGGGGGCGGTAATGTCATTGGCCAAAGCGATATCCACCCTGGCTGTGATCAGTTCCCCCGGCTCCAATTTTTTCATCCCGGCATGTGCCGCCAGGATCTTCTCCGTAATCGTCATTCCCATTCTGTTTCTCCATTATAAGCAATCATCATTGAGCAATAAATATTCAGGTTCTTCTCCTCATTGGCGGACAAGAAGGATTCGAGGGTTCAAGGGTTCTAGGATTCAAGGGTTCCAGACCTTTTTTCAATGCCTGTTACCGAAATTCACTCGACCCCTTGACTCCTTGGCCCCTTGGACCCTTTCATTAAAAATCCATTTATGTTTTCTTCGTGTCCTTCGTGTCCTTCGTGGTAGATTTATTTCTCTTTCCGGTTTCTTCTCCAGTGCTCCAGTCTATTCAGTGCATTCACATACGCCTTGGCCGAGGCCAGGATGATGTCCGTGTCTGCGCCCTGGCCGATGAAGATCTTGTCCCCCTCCTTGACCCGGGTGGTCACTTCACCCTGGGCATCGGTCCCACCGGTGATCCCTTTCACAAAGTAACCGACCAGAGGACAATCGTTCCGGGCGATCTTCTTGATGGCCGAGTAGACCGCATCTACGGGACCGTCGCCGGCGGCCTCCATCTCTGTGCTTTTCCCGTCCACCTTCATCCGGACCTTGGCCCGGGGTGGCTGCCCGGTCACACTGTGGGCTTCGACAGTTTCAAGTTCAAAGATGTCGGGAATCCTGTAGACTTCGTCTGCAATCAGTGCAACAATGTCTTCGTCAAAAATTTCCTTCTTGGCATCGGCCAGGACCTTAAATCGTTCAAACGAACGATCGATCTCCTCATCATTCAGTCCATATCCCATCTCCTCGAGACGTGCACGAAAGGCGTGTCGGCCCGAATGTTTGCCCAATACGAGCCTACTCTTGGAAAGGCCGATGGATTCAGGGGTCATAATTTCATAGGTCTCCTGCTTCTTGAGAAAGCCGTCCTGATGGATTCCCGACTCGTGGGCAAAGGCATTCGCCCCGACCACCGCCTTGTTCGCCTGGACCAACATGCCTGTAATGCCGCTGACCAGTTTGGAGCTCTGGTAGATCTTTTCGGTCTCAATATTGGTTTTCAGTCCGAAGAGGTTCTTGCGGGTCCGGATGGCCATGACCACCTCCTCCATGGAGGCATTCCCGGCACGCTCTCCCAGGCCGTTGATGGTGCATTCCACCTGACGGCCGCCGTTCTGGACCGCTGCCAGGGAGTTGGCCACAGCAAGACCCAGGTCATTGTGACAATGCACGCTGATCACAACCTTGTCGATGTTACTGACCCGTTCCCGTAAGGTGGCGATCAGGCGTCCGAATTCATCGGGAATGGCATAGCCCACCGTATCGGGAATGTTCACCGTGGTCGCACCTGCATGGATAACTGCTTCAATTACCTGACAGAGATAATCCGCGTCCGACCGTGCAGCGTCCTCTGCTGAAAACTCCACATCGTCAGTATATTTTTTAGCATGTCCCACGGCCCAAACCGCCCGCTCCAAAACCTCTTCACGGGACTTCTTGAGTTTGAACTTGAGATGCAGGTCCGAGGTGGCGATAAAGGTATGGATACGGGCAGCTTCAGCCTCTTTGACCGCCTCCCAGGCCCGGTCAATATCCTTTTCTGTTGCACGGGCCAGTCCGCAGATTATCGGCCCTTTGATCTTCCTGGCCACCTCCCGCACGGCCTCAAAGTCCCCGGGTGAGGCAATGGGAAATCCGGCCTCGATCACATCCACCTTAAGGGCGGCAAGCTGTCTGGCCACACGGATTTTTTCCTCGATGTTCATACTGCATCCCGGAGACTGCTCCCCATCCCTCAGTGTGGTGTCAAAGATTCGGACAATTTCACTCATAGACTCACCTTTATCTATAAATAGTTATGCCACAAAGACACGAAGACACAAAGAATTAAAATAATATCTTCTCTTTTCTTAGAGCCTTTGTGTCTTGGTGGCTGAATTATTTCTCAATAAAAAAAAAGCCCTCATCTCTCAGCTTTGATACAAGCCAGGGACGAGAGCCTGAATACACCCACGTGGTACCACCCTGTTTCAGTGATCACAATCCGTGTTGTCATCACCCTTCATTTCAGCAAAATAACGGCTGCTACCCGGCAAAGGTTACTGATTTTGTTCACCTTTACGACTCCAAGGCGAGTTCAGGGTTCCCGGCACCGGCTTGCAGCAACCGCCGGCTCTCTGAAGTCAGGATTCTCCCCTACTACTCCTCTTCACAGTCTTTTATATACATATTACTATAACAACTGATTCTGGCGCAAATGCTTCAGATGCAAGGCACGAGATTTTTTACCAAATGAGTCGTACCCAAGTAGTACGTCGAAGTGAAGGCAAAAATCCTTGTAACGCCGCAGATGAGGTATTTGCGACAGAATCAGTCATCTTTTACTACATCTACATCATCTATGTCAAGCAGATCTACACTTTTTCTATGACGGATGCCTTCCACCAGACCCGAAAGCGCATAGGTCACAGCCATTAAAAAGAGAACAATCTCCGGCTTCCAGGCAATCACAAGAGCCCCCAAAACCAGAAAAAGAAGAATCTTGAATGGCCGGCGTTTAACAAGGTCAATATCCTTAAAGCTGTAGTAACGGATGTTGCTGACCATGAGAAACGCAATCCCCAGGACCACCACGACAAACCAGACTGGCTTATTGGATTCAAAATCCTTGAAAAAGTAGTTGTAGATAATCACGGACGTGGCAATAACTCCGGCGGCAGCAGGGATCGGCAGTCCCACAAAGAACTTCTTGTCCACGACGTCTGTGTTCACGTTAAAACGGGCCAGACGAAAGGCCCCGGCCACCACGAAGAGGAACGCAGCCAGCCAGCCGATCCGCCCATAAGGCTTCAAGGCCCATAAAAAACTCAGGATCGCCGGTGCCATCCCGAAGGTTATCAGATCCGACAGGGAGTCATATTGCACACCGAAACGGGAAGTTGTCCGGGTCCATCTGGCAATCTTTCCATCCACGGAATCAAAAAAGCCGCCGATGATGATAGCAATTGCGGCTTTGTCGTATTCGCCCTGGACAGATGCAATGATGGAAAAAAATCCAAGAAAGAGGTTTCCGGTCGTAAAAATATTCGGCAGGAGATAAATTCCTCTGGGGCGCTCCACGGATTTGTTCATTGTATCCCCAATGCTACAACAAAGACCATTTAACCACAGAGGTCACAGAGCAGAACCTATACAAAAAAAATTTGACCACGAAGTGCACGAAGTTATACAAAGGATCAAACACGAACAAATCCTTTATCGTATTTACTTCGTGTTCTTCGTGTCCTTCGTGGTTGAATGGTTCTGAATTTATAATGAACCTTATGTTCTTTGTGGTGTAGCATGTATTGAGTCTATTTATTCTTAACCAGCTTGTCCTTTTTCAGCCATCCCATCATGGAGCGAAGCCGTTTCCCCACTGCTTCAATGGGATGCTCCTCTCCCTTCTTTCTCAGGGCACGAAGGACCGGGGCATTGGCCTTGTTTTCCAGGATCCATTCCCGGGCAAACTCTCCGTTCTGTATATCTGTGAGGATTTTTTTCATGGCCTGCCGGGATTCTTCACCGATCACCCTGGATCCGCGAGTCACATCGCCGTATTCCGCAGTATTGCTGATAGAATACCGCATATTGGCTATTCCGCCCTCCTGCATCAGGTCCACAATCAGTTTCAGTTCATGGAGACACTCAAAATAGGCCATCTCAGGAGAGTATCCGGCCTCGACGAGGGTTTCGAAACCGGCCATCACCAGTTCTGTACATCCTCCGCAGAGCACGGCCTGCTCGCCGAAGAGATCTGTCTCGGTCTCCTCGCTGAAGGTGGTCTCGATAATCCCGGCCCGGCCGGCGCCGATAGCCCGTGCATAGGCCAGGGCGATCTTTTTGGTATTCTTTGAAGGGTTCTGATACACAGCAATGAGCGAAGGGACCCCCCCTCCCTGGACATACTCATGACGGACCAGATGGCCCGGACCCTTGGGGGCAACCATCATCACGTTCACATCCGGAGGCGGTACAATCTGTCCGTAATGGATGTTAAACCCGTGGGAAAAACCAAGGATATCCCCCTTCTTCAGGTTGGGGGCAATAAATTTCTGATAGATCGAGGACTGGAGCTCATCGGGCACCAGGATCTGTATCAGGTCCGCCCACCTGGCAGCATCATTCGCCTCCATGACCTTCATGCCGTCTTTCTGTGCCTGTTTCCAGACCTTGCTCCCTTTGAGTTCACTGACCACTACATTGATCTTGCTGTCTTTAAGGTTCTGAGCCTGGGCATGCCCCTGGCTCCCATATCCTATGACAGCAACCTTCCTTTTTTTCAGATCGGCAAGTTTAGCGTCCTTATCATAATAGATCTTCATGCTGGCTCCTTCCTCCTTAATCACTATGAATGAAAACCGCTCTTAGATATATCAATCATTTTTTCAATATCGTTATTCCCATGATGAGGGTTTTATTCCTGGATGGTTCGATGCCTGGACATGGCCACCGGGCCGGTCCTCACAATGGCCTTGATTCCTAAAGGCTTGAGCATGTTGATGAGGGCATTAATCTTTATCTGGCTTCCCGTCACCTGAATGGTGTAATGGGTTCGGCTGGAGTCTACCACCTTGGCCCTGAAGATGTCGGTAATGCGAAGGGCCTCGGCACGGTGTTCGGCTTTCGCACTCACCTTGATCAGCACAAGTTCGCGACGGATATAATCCCTTTCATCCGAGTAGTCGAGGACCTTGATCACATTGATGAGTTTGTTCAGCTGTTTTGTAATCTGCTCCAGGATCCGGTCATCTCCGGTGGTGACGATGGTCATCTGAGAGATGGTCGGATCCACAGTGGGCGCCACATTCAAACTCTCTATGTTAAACCCCCGGCCGCTGAAGAGTCCTGCAACGCGGGCTAGAACACCGAATTTATTTTCTACCAGGACAGAGATGGTATGCTGCATGAAGACCTCTATTTGTTTTCACACTGCAAGATTCAGATAAACGTTTATGCACATCAGAATCCTGTTATTGTAGGTTTCAAACTCTAAATCCTAATATCGAAATTCTAAATAATTTCAAAATCCAAATGTTCAAAACAGCTCCCCAAACCTATTTTGCTGTTTTGAATTTTAGGTTTCTGTCATTTGATATTGTTTCGAATTTAGGAATTCGAATTTAGAATTTTATGCTTCACCAAACCATAACAGAACGCTTCATCATATCAACATCCAAGCGCTGAATTAAGGCGATTATCTTTACCCTGTGATCTTATCGGCCTGCTCAGGGGTGAGTTTTTTCTTGCCTTTCTTCTCTTCAAAGATCATTTCATCAATGCGCGCCCCCGCCGGAACCATGGGCATGACATTGGCTTCGCGATCTACCACAAAATCGAGAACCACCGTGTTCTTGATGGAAATGGCCTCACGGATGGCATCGGCCACCTCCTCTTTCCTGGTGATCTGAATCCCCACAGCCCCGTACGCCTCGGCCAGCTTCACAAAATTCGGCGCACTGGAGAGACACGTAAAGGAGTAGCGGCACTCGTAAAAGAGCTGCTGCCACTGACGGACCATTCCCAGGAATCGATTATCCAGTATCGCTATATTAATGGGGAGCCTGTGCTGAACGGCCGTTGCAAGCTCCTGAATATTCATCTGGATGCTTCCGTCACCGGCTATGTCAAAAACGACTTTATCCGGGCAGGCGATCTGTGCCCCGATGGCCGCGGGAAATCCGTAGCCCATGGTCCCCAGTCCTCCCGATGAGAGAAGCTGCCGGGGGGTTTTAAACTTGTAGAACTGGGCTGCCCACATCTGGTTCTGTCCCACCTCGGTCGTGATGATGGCGTCCCCCTTGGTAATCTTATAGATCTGCTCCACCACATACTGGGGAGCGATCTTTGTCTTTCTCTCCCGGTATCTCATGGGATGCTCTTTTTTCCATTTATCGATCCGGGCCAGCCAGGCTGAATGTTTCTTTTTCCAGGAAACATTTTTATCCGAAGCCATGAGTTTGGCCAGTTCCTTGAGCACCTCTTTGCAGTCGCCCACGACCGGCACATCCACGCGCACGCTCTTTTTGATGGACGTGGGATCGATATCGATATGAACGATCTCGGCCTTGGGGGCAAACTCATCGGTCTTGCCGGTCACACGGTCATCAAACCTCGCCCCCACCGAAACGACCAGATCCGCATTTTGAATAGCCATGTTGGCATAGTAGGTTCCGTGCATGCCGGCCATCCCTAACGAAAGTGTGTCGTCACCGGGGTAGCTGCCGAGGCCCATCAGGGAGGAGGCCACGGGGATATGAGCTTTCTTTACAACTTTCCCGAGTTCTTTTGAGGCCTCGGAAAGAATGGCACCACCCCCTGTGAGGATGACCGGCCTTTCCGCCTTCTTGATCAGCTGATAGGCCCGTTTAACCTGCTGAGGATTCCCATGGAATGTGGGCTTGAACCCCTTCAGATCGACCCTGGACGGATACTTGAATTCCGTCTTGTTCACCGACACATCCTTGGGAAGATCCACCAGAACCGGACCCTTGCGGCCGGTCGTTGCAATATGAAAGGCCTCTTTAATGGTTGACGCCAGCTTGGAGACATCGCTGACCAGATAATTGTGCTTGGTGCAGGGCCGGGTGATCCCCACGATATCGGCCTCCTGAAAGGCATCATTTCCGATCATGGACATGGGGACCTGCCCGGTAAAAATGACCATCGGGACGGAATCCATATAAGCCGTTGCGATGCCGGTCACGGTATTGGTGGCACCTGGACCGGAGGTCACCAGAACCACACCGGGCTTGCCCGATGCCCGGGCATACCCGTCCGCAGCATGGACAGCTCCCTGTTCATGTTTGGTCAGGATGTGCTGGATGTCCCGCTGTTTATGAAGGGCATCATAAATATTCAGGACCACACCTCCCGGATACCCGAAGATGGTTTTCACCCCTTCCTTTTTCAGACATTCCACAAAGATATCGGCACCGGAGAGTTTCATTTTTTCACATTTCTCCACTTTTCCAGAAAGACATTGCCCTCCACGGAATGCAGAAGGCAAAGCCTTTTCTCTATTAAAGCATTTTCCCGACATGGGAATAGACAAATTTTAACAATATCGGCAAACTTTAACACCGATTTCATTGAAAGACAAGCGGAAATTGCTATTTTTTTATTATGAATGACCGTTTTAGGAGGGGATCTTCCGGCTCGGGCCCGGGCATCTCTCCTGGATGGGAGGCTTACGAAAGACGACCCATGGGACCATTCAACTTTAACCCGTTCAGCAACTACAGGGCCGGTTTCTGCCAGATTTTCTAGAAAAAGCGGTAGATCATCCTGTAACAGAGAGGCGCCTTCTCGATCTCTTCACGGGCCAGTGCGTCCACCCTGGCGATCTCTTTATCCCCGTTTTTGACGATGATTTCACCGTAGGATTTCCCTTTAATCACCGGCGCCTCGATTTCAGTCGGGGCAGAAAGGTCCGTATGAACGGAAGATTCGGCACTCCGCCGGACATGCACAAATAGATCGTTCGCTGCTACGAGCACTGTGTTCTTGATTTTTGAACCGCTAACTTTCACGTCCGGTGCAATGGCCTCCCCTTTCTTAACCACCCGTACTTTCTTGTATATATTGAATCCGGCACTCAACAGCCTTGCCGATTCATCAACCCGTCCTTTTTCACGGGGTACGCCCAGAACCACGGAGATCATCCGCAGACCGTCTCTGGATGCCGTTGACGTCAGTCCATACCCCGCTTTCCGATAATACCCGGTCTTGATCCCATCGGCACCTCGGAAGTTCCCGATCAGCTTGTTGGTATTGGTCAGGATAAAAGCCCCATCCCGAAAGGGCGCGGTCTGGGTGGAACACCACTCCAGTATTCTGGGATACTTCACCAGTTCTCTTCCCAGGTAGGCAAGGTCATAAGCACTGGAGAGGTCGGGCTTATCCCCTCTCCCAGGCGGCAGTCCATCCACGCTGTAATACACGGTATCTTTTAACCCCAATTCCCGGGCCCTCCGGTTCATGAGGTCCACGGTTCCCTCAATGCTGCCGGTCAGATATTCAGCCACGGCCACAGCGGCGTCATTGGCAGAATGGATCACCATGGCCTCCATCATCTCTTCCAGGGTAAAGATCTCGCCATGTTTCAGATAAACCTGCGATCCTCCGTATTTACTGGCCTTTGCAGAGGTGGTGACCGGATCAGCCAGGGAGATAGACTGAACCGACAGCTTCTCCATGACCAGCAGCATGAGCATCATCTTCACCATTGAGGCCGGCGGGTGCTGTTCATGGGCATTCTTCTGATAAAGCACCTCTCCGGTCTCTGCATTCAAAAGGATAGCAGCCTTGTATGCGCCGTCCCGGATCTGACTCTCATTTGCGATGTCTGAAGAAAACGTGGTTGCAGGGAAAAGAGTTAGAACAATCCAACCACAGACAACGCAGAGAGCATACGAATTTCTCTTCAATTTTGTCCTTGCCTCCCGATAGGTCAATCACAGTAATCTATTGTATTGAATAAACAAACTTTACTTAATTAATATATTTTTGCATATTTTTTACTGCTTCGTCAATCCTCTTTACCAAGGATTATCCGTTAAAATGAAGGGCCTCTTTTATTGATCATACAGGATTGTCGTGTCAGGAGAGTCTCTTAACCCGGATATTGCATGAGTGTATCTATTACGAGGCCGGATAAGCTGCCACATGCGGCGTTGCAGAAAATTTTCTGACTTCGAAATATTTCAATATGTCTTCAGCCAGAAAATTTTCTGCGCCTTGCCTGTGGCTCTTCTACGGCCTCTCATCACGATAACTCATGCAATATCCGGGTTAATACCGCTATAATTTTCAAATTCTTTTCAAAAAAGTATTGACAACCCATATCTATTCCATTATATTTAGAATTAAGCATACCTGGAAAAAACACTTAATCTTGTTTATTTCTTCAGGAAAATTAACTATCCATAAATCCCAAGAGGTTTCCAAGCGCCCACAGTAATGATGTAATTCCATCATAAACTATCATGGCCTGAAAATAGAGACTCTGCACGAAAACATTTAAGGAAACCCATTAATACATATAACCTTTGTTTCAAATTAATCTGGAGGAACATGCATGGCAACCAAAGAAAAGGGTGTACGCAAACGAGTGAAGCCCGCACCAGCATCGGAGGATGTAAAAGAGAATTCAACGGAGACCAACTCAACAGAATCTGCACCCGATTCAACTGGAAAAGCGCCGGGATCAGATAAACCGGTATCAGATAAAGAAGAGAACGGCAATGGAGTCGTCAGGGATATTGTCTTTGATGAAAACAGCCTCAATATCGTAGAGCTGAAAGAAAAGAGTATCTCTGAACTCAATAAGCTGGCCCGTGAAATGAAAGTGGAAGGCGCCAGCAGCATGAGAAAGCAGGAACTCATTTTCGGTGTCTTGCAGGCACAGACCGAAAAAAGCGGGTTTATCTTCGGAGAAGGGGTTTTAGAGACCCTACCGGATGGATTCGGTTTTCTCAGGGCCCCGGATTACAATTATCTACCCGGACCCGACGATATCTACGTCTCCCCATCACAGATTAGACGGTTCAACCTGAAAACCGGAGATACCATATCGGGACAGATCCGTCCGCCCAAGGAAACGGAACGGTACTTTGCACTTCTTAAAGTCGAGGCCGTCAATTATGAAGATCCGGAAAAAACCAAAGACAAGATCCTATTCGACAACCTGACCCCTCTTTATCCTGAAGAACGGCTTGTGATGGAACGGGATCCCGAAGAATATTCTACACGGGTTGTGGACCTTCTTGCTCCCATCGGCAAGGGACAGAGGGGCCTGATCGTTTCTCCGCCCAAAGCCGGAAAGACCATGCTCCTCCAGAACATTGCCAATTCCATCACCAATAACCAAGCCGAATGCTCCCTGATCGTCCTGCTGATTGACGAACGTCCTGAAGAGGTGACGGATATGGCGCGGAGTGTAAAAGGGGAAGTGGTCAGTTCCACATTTGATGAGCCTGCCACCCGTCATGTGCAGGTTGCAGAAATGGTGATCGAAAAGGCAAAACGGCTGGTTGAGCACGGGAAAGATGTGGTCATCCTTCTGGACAGCATTACCCGGCTGGCCCGTGCGTATAATACGGTGGTTCCCTCCAGCGGGAAAATCCTCTCCGGTGGTGTGGACTCGAATGCCCTGCATAAGCCCAAACGTTTCTTCGGTGCGGCCAGAAACATTGAAGACGGGGGAAGCCTGACCATCATCGCGACGGCCCTGATCGATACGGGGAGCCGGATGGATGATATTATTTACGAAGAATTCAAGGGAACGGGAAACATGGAGATCCATCTGGAGAGAAAGCTCCTGGAAAAGCGGATCTTCCCGGCCATCGATATTGCCCGCTCCGGAACCCGGAAGGAAGAGCTCCTTATCGACAAGGATATCCTGAACCGGATCTGGATCTTGCGCAAGCTCCTTCATCCCATGGGAACGGTGGAGAGCATGGAGTTTCTGCTGGACAAGCTCAAGGGGACCAAGGACAACCAAGAGTTCCTGGATTCAATGAACCAGTAAGAGAAACCTATACCGGCTCTTTATTTTAATCCCTGTCAGATTCCTCATCGTACATCTCTCTGGAATAGTTATGTCTGACCATTGCAGTTGAAATACGATTAGGATTAAGATGAATGGAGACTACCTGCCAAGCAGTTCCTTCTGAAGATCTTTCTTCCCGAGCTGTTCAACACGAAAAATCTTATCCCTGCTCCGTTCTCCTTTGACAAGGGTGATCCTGGACTTTGCAAGATGGAGTTTTTTGGAAAGGAAGCGGATACATTCTTTATTGGCTGCGCCCTCAACAGGGGGAGCGGTTAGACGGATTCGAAGGGCACCCTCCACCACGCCGACAATTTCATTCCGTGACGCATTGGGCTGAACCCGGATTTTGAAGGTGACCCCGTCACTCTCTTCTTTGAGAATCCATTCAGACATGACTATCCATAGGGTTCCAGGATTCAAGGGGTCAAGGGTTATCTTTATCCCCGCCTTACGCTGCGCTACAGGGGGGACAGCTCCCCGCTTCTCATATCCTTGCTGCCTGAGGCAGCATTACACTAGGGAATCTTGTGGTCAGGTGAAAGAAAAGAGCATTACAATAATCCCTTTTAAACAAAATGTTCTTTATTTTTTGCATTTCACTTGACCCCTTGGACCTTTATATCTTCACCCACTCTTTTGGAGATGATCCTTAAATATAAAAGCCGCCAAAGGCGGCATAAATTAAGAAAAGGGGCGCGGGACGCTCCGCAACAAAGTGAAGGAGTGGAAAGCGCAACCCGGCAGATAGAGTACTCGGGACGGAATCAGATGTCAAATCATCTGCACATCAGAATCTACATTAATCTCTGCATCAAGGCTCTGCTGGTCCTGTTCGATGATTTTTTTATAGGAGTCGATCAGGCTTCCGACCTTGGCCAGAAACTCTCTCCGCGTCCGCTTGAGCTGCCGGATATCATTCTTCAAAGCGGACTGTTCCTCCTTGGACTTCATCAGGACCTCCGACGCCTTTAACTCCGCTTCCCGGATGACCTGTTTCCCCTTCTCTTCGGCCCGTGCCCGCTCGTCGGTCAAAACCTGCTGCAGTCCATCCAGGGTCTTCCTCATAGAGGACTCCCGTTCCTTAATCTCTTTAATTTCACGTTCTCGCTTGACCAGAGACTCCTTGAGTTCCTCATTCTTCCTGATCATCGTCTCCAGCTCATCAGTAATCATCTCCAGGAAGGTCTCTACCTCATTGACATCAAATCCCCGGAAAGATGTGCTAAACTGTTTCTTGCTGATATCGAGCGGAGTTATCTTTGTATTCTCCTCGGACATCATGACCTCCTAATATAAATAAACACCAAAGATAAAAGATCATAAACCATTCTTGTCAGCCTTCTTCGATCCTCCAGGTTATTCTCAACTGAATTTCAACTCTTTATTTATTATATCCTTCCACCTACCTCATACGAAATGCCAAATCACTCAATGTCTTCACCAGAAAGATGTCCACAAAATAAAGGAGCAGAATCAGGATAAACGGCGAGAAATCGATGCCCCCAAAGGCAGGGAGGTAGCGGCGGACTCTGTACAGGAGAGGTTCAGTGGCCCCTCTTAGAAACCGAACCACCGGGTTATAGGGATCCGGGCTGACCCATGAAATGAGTGCGGCAATGATCACAACCCAGATATAGACGGAGATGACCATGTGCAAGAGTGTTGCAACAGCCGTCAGCAGGTTTCCCAGAACAAACATCTATTCCCCCTTCCCCAGCTCCAGGGAGCGCTTTGTCGCCGCCTCCACAGCATTATAGAGTGCGGCACGGAGCTTCCCTTTCTCCAAAGCATGGAGTCCTGCGATCGTCGTCCCTCCCGGCGAAGTGACCATATCTTTCAGTTGTCCCATATGGTGATCTCCTTTCAGCGCTATGCCTGCGGCGCCGCGCACGGTCTGAACAGCCAGTCGGTTGGCCACATCACGGGGGAGGCCCTGACGCACCCCGGCATCGGAAAGTGCCTCGATCAGCACAAAGATATAGGCCGGCCCCGAACCGGACAGGCCCGTGACCGCATCCATCATCTTCTCCTCGACCACTACTGTCTCACCCACGGCGTCCAGAAGTTTTATGGCCGTCTTCCTGTCCTGGGCCGTGACATGCCGATTAAAGCAGAGGGCCGAGATCCCCTCTCCGATCAGGGCAGGTGTATTGGGCATAACACGAACCGCCCGCACCTTCTTGCCGATCCCCTTCTCGATCCCGGACAGGGTGACCCCCGCTGCAATGGAGATGACGAGGGTCCTGGACGTCACCTTGCCGGACAGGTCTTTGAGGACACGTTCCATCACCTGGGGCTTGACTGCCAGCAGGATCAGGTCGGACCGTGCGGCCAGATCCGCATTGTCCGCGGCGGCCTTTACCTTGAATGTGCGGACCGCAGAACGGACCTTTGCCTCTTCCGTATCATGGATCAAGATATCCTCGGGGCGGGCTGTCTTGGACCTGATCCAGCCCTGCATGAGAGCGCCGCCCATGTTTCCGACCCCGATCAATCCGATCTTTTGTTTTTTCATGCTCTGTCCTTATTCATATTCTGTTTATTAATATCCACCACGAAGGACACGAAGGGCACGAAGTAGACAAACACAAAATTAAGTTAAGATGGTAATAATCCCTTCGTGATCTTCGTGTCCTTCGTGGTTCATTTTTTCTTATATATTCTTTGTCCTCTTCCTGGTTATGTTTGTGTTCGTTCCCCGAAGATAGCGGTCCCCACCCTGACCAGGGTAGCCCCTTCTTCCACAGCTGTCTCAAAGTCATGGCTCATCCCCATAGAGAGGTGCTCCATGTTTACTCGGGGGAGTTCGATGGCCTTGACTTCACCCCAGACCTCCCTGAGGCGTTTGTATACAGGCCGGGTTTCTTCCGGATTTTCATGGTATGGGGGAATCGTCATCAGCCCCTCGACCAGGAGATTTTCCATTTCTGAGATGGCTTGTATCAGGTCCAAGACGCTTTCTGTCTTTACTCCGGACTTGCTCTCCTCGCCGGCAATATTCACCTGAATCAGTATGGGAAGTCTTTTCTCCTTTTTTTCTGCTTCCCGCTGCAGCGCCTCAGCCACACGCAGGCTGTCCACAGAATGGATCCGATCAAAGAGGGCAACGGCCTGACGGGCCTTATTGGTCTGCAGGTGGCCGATCAGGTGCCATTGAGCAGCCCTTCCGATCCTTGGAATCTTATCTTTTGCTTCCTGAATTCGGTTCTCTCCGAAATGCCGGATCCCAGCAGAGAGGGCCTCCTGAATCTTTGCCGTCCCCACTGTCTTTGTCACGGCAATGAGGGTGACAGACCCGGGATTCCTCCCGGCCCGCAGGGCTGCCTTTTCAATACGAGTTTTGACGAATTCTACATTCTCTGCAACAGACAACAGATCTTGACCGTTTCCAATAGGTTGGCACCCTGGCAGGCAAGCATCATGCCTCCTCTTTGAGCATGATCAGGGCCATCATCCGTCCTGTCTGCTTCCCTTTACTCTTTCGGTGGGAATAGAATGTCCGGGGATGGCAGGCCGTACACATGGGCACATGATAAATGTGATCCTCCTTAACGCCATTGCCGATCAGATCCAGGTGGTTTAACGTTCTCAGATCCATATAAAAAGAACCGTTTTCATGGACCAGAACGTCTTTGTTATGCAGACCATTCTGTCTCATCTTTTGTGCGATCTCTTCCCCGACCTCATAACATGAGGTTTCTATACACGGTCCCACCGCTGCATGGAGATCCTCAGGCAAGGATCCAAAATCGTTTTGAAACTTGCGGATCACGTGAGCCAGAATTTGCATGAGGCTTCCCTCCCGCCCTGCATGCACCGCAGCAATGGCCTTCTTTTTCGTATCGACCAGGATGATGGGTGTACAGTCCGCGGTGAGAACGCCTATGGCAATTCCAGGCTGGTCTGTGATAATCGCATCGGCCTGGGCTTGCCTGTACTCTTCTGCGGGATGGTCCTTGCTCTCTATCCGGATCACCCGGGTGCCGTGCATCTGGCGCACCGTATACAAGTCGGGGTTGCCTGCATTCAGGGCCTTGGCAAACATGCACCTGTTGATCTCAACAAGATCCTTGTCCTCACCGGCATACAGGGATAGGTTCATCCCTTTGAACGATCCCGTGCTCACCCCGCCCACCTTGGTGCTGAAACCATGATACACCAGGTTCAACTCTTCAAAGGCCGGCACGGAAATAAACTTGACCCCTTCGTTCTTCTGAATTTCGTAGGTTTTCATGCACCCCTTAATCATCCTGCTCCCCGGTTTCTCCGCAGACTCCGCACCGTCGGCAGTCCAGGTCCTCAGGACAGGAGGGTGTCAACCGACGGGAAGCAGACCGCTCATACTCCTGGTAGAGAAATTCCTTTCTGCATCCTGACTCCACCAGATCCCAGGGGAACCATTCATCCTCTTCTCTGCCCCGAAATGCTGAATCCTCAAGGCCTTTCCCAAACGCCTTTAACGCCTGGGCCCAGTTTCCGTTTTTCTCAGCCACGGAGCAAAGCAGGGCACTGATCCGCCGGTCTCCCCGGGACAAGAGCCCCTGAATGATCGCCCACTTTGGCAGATCGTGAATGACCGTAACATTCCCTTCTTTGCGTAAATGCGCTTTAATATAACTTATTTTTCTTGATAATGCACCTTTTTTATTCATGGGACACCACTGGAAGGGCGTGTGGGGCTTGGGTACAAAACAGTTCAGACTGACGGTAATCCGACCGATCCTGCCCAGCTTTTTCCCCTCCTGCAATTGTATCTCCTTAATTTTCAACACAAGTGCCACCAGGGCATCAAGATCTTCATCTTCCTCAAAAGGGAGCCCCACCATAAAATAGAGCTTTAGATTCAAAATAGCGGAAGAGAACGTCATTCTGCAGGCATCGAGGATGACCTTCTCGGTGATCCCTTTATTGATGATCTCCCGAAGCCGCTGGCTCCCCCCTTCGGGTGCCAGAGCAACGGTCTTGTGCCCGCTCCGGGCAAGGGCGCCCATGAGGAGGGGTGTCACAGAATCGGCACGGAGAGAGGAGATGGATAGCCTGGCACCCAGCGAGTGCATCTCTGCGAGCAGTTCGGGCGTCCAGGGATAGTCGGAAACTGCAGTGCCCACCAGACCGATCCGATCTGTATACGTTAATCCCTCCCGAACAGACTGGAGGACACTCTCAACGCTGCGGAACCGGGGCGGCCGGTAAAGGTACCCGGCAGCACAGAACCGGCAGTGCCTCCCGCACCCCCGGTCCAGTTCAATCAGGAACATATCATTTAATTCTGTATCCGGTGTCAAGATGCGGGTGACCGTGGGATAGAGGTCCAGATCGCGAACCCATCGCCGTTTTATTTTGGATGGGAATCCCGGCTGGTGTTCCATGGTTGTCACCGCTCCACGGGAATTATAATGGAACGTATAGGCATGGGGGAGATAGACACCCTCACAGTCACGGACACTCCTGCAGAACCGGTCAAAACCCTGTCGGTCTTTGACCGGCGACTGGATCAGGGCGTCCAGGGCCTCCTGAAGCATCTCTTCCCCTTCACCGATGAAAATCAAATCGGAAAACTCCGCAAGAGGTTCGGGATTGATGGAGACTCCAATTCCCCCGATCCAGACCATGGGGTCACGTTCAATTTTTCTGTGCTCTCTTAGTAGGGGAATCTTACCGGCTCGCAGGATTTCAACGACATGAAGGTAATCGAGTTCAAAGGAGACAGAGAAAGCAAGGAGGTCAAAGGCATTCAGCAGACTGCCGGTTTCCATGGATCGGAATACCTGTCCTCCTTTTTTAACTTTTTCCCTCTCCTCTCTGTCCGGATAGAAGAACCGTTCACAGGATAGATCCTTCCGCCGGTTCAGGAGATGAAAAGTGGTCTGAAAACCCAGGTTGGACATGCCCACCCAGTAGGTATTGGGATAAATCAGCGCCACCCTGAGCGCTCCCGGCACAGGGTTCCAGGGTTCTCCGTATTCAGGGGCCAGACGTTTCCCTTTTTTCTCCTTAATGCTCATGGTTCATTGTACATTCTCCCGGCTCCTTAGTCCAATTGCCTTCTCAGAAAGGTGGGCACATCCAGATCATTCTCATCAAAATTACCCCGAAATTCGGAACTGATATTCTTTTTACCCTTCCGTATAAAGGTCGGCGTCTCCATGGCTTTCCCGCCCGAGTAAGTTTCAAAGTTTACGGCCTTTTTGATCACCGGTTCCTCCACGGTCACAGGGTCTTCAAAGCCGGTGGCGATGACGGTCACCTTCAGGGCCTCTCCCTGATTCGGGTTGATGGCGGACCCAAAGATAATGTTGGCATCCTCGTGGGCCTCTTCCTGAATGATGCTGGTAGCCTCATTGATCTCAAAGAGGGTCATCTCTTCTGTCCCTGTGATATTGATCAGGACACGGCGGGCCCCATCCATGGAGCCGTCTTCGAGGAGCGGGCTCGAGATCGCCTTGTGGGCCGCCTCCACAGCGCGGCCTTCACCGGTGGCCACTCCTGTGCCCATGACGGCACGGCCCCGGCCGGTCATGATGGTACGGACATCGGCAAAGTCTACATTGACCAATCCGGGTGTGGTAATCAGATCGGAGATACCCTGCACTGCCTGACAGAGGACATCGTCTGCAATCTTGAAGGCATCAAACAATGGGGTGGTCTTGTCAATAATCCCGAGGAGTCTCTGGTTCGGAATAACAATGACTGTGTCCACCACATTCTTGAGATCAGACAGCCCCTCTTCCGCCTGGATGCTTCTCTTTTTTCCCTCAAAATTGAAAGGTTTGGTGATCACACCCACGGCCAGTGCGCCGGCCTCCTTGGCCAGCCGCCCAATCACCGGTGCAGCACCTGTTCCGGTTCCGCCCCCCAGTCCGGCTGTAATAAAGATCATGTCCGCTCCCTGGAGGGAGTCCTTGATCCGGTCCTGGTCTTCAAGAGCGGCCTGCCGCCCGACCTCAGGATTGGCTCCGGCCCCGAGCCCCTTGGTCAGTTTTCCCCCGACCTGCATCTTTAACGGAGCAAGACTGTTCGCCAGGACCTGGGCATCGGTATTGACGGCAATGAATTCCACCCCCTCTAACTGGGACTGGATCATGGTATTGACGGCATTGTTCCCGCCTCCGCCGACACCTATGACCGTGATCTTGGCCTGGGTCATGACATCTTCTGCAAATTCAAATTTCATAAGCGTGCCCCCTTTCTTAACACTATTAAAAAAGATGGTCCGGGCTCTCGATCTCTCCGGACAATAATTTGATGGCCTGTTCTGGAAATACGCTGGAGCGCGGACCACCCCACACCCTTTCCCGGCCGGCTGCACACATCCCGGTCAATCCGCTGAAGGGCGTCTCCGTTCTGACAGAGGCGGATGACTGTTCCGGCTTAAGCACCGTATTTTCGGAGCAGACCACTAAAGGTTTGCCTAAAAAAAATCGCCGATCCATCGTTTAATCCTCATGGGAATCTTCTTAAAAAGGCTCTCCTCGGACTGTGCAACCAGCGATGTCCGGGAGAGGTTCTGAAATCCGTACTGCACCAGCCCCACAGCCGCCGCATACATGGGACTCGATACCACATCGACCAATCCGCTGACATTCTGCGGAATGCCCCGCCTTGCCGGCAACCCCATGACCTCCTCGGCAATTTCCACCACCCCCTCCATAATAGATGTTCCGCCGGTGAGTACCAGGCCGGAGGCGATCATGTCTTCATATCCGGTCTTGACGATCTCCCGTTTGACCAGCGTAAAAAGCTCCTCAACCCTGGGTTCGATAATTTCGCTCAGGATTTGACGTGACAGGATCCTGGACGGACGGCCTCCCACGCTCGGCACTTCGATGGTCTCATCATCCCGGACCAGAGCGGTCTTGGAGCATCCGTATTTGATCTTGATCCGCTCTGCCTCGCTGATCGGAGTCCGGATCCCCACGGAGATGTCATTGGAGACATTATTGCCGCCCAGGGAAATCACGGACGTATGCCAGATACTTCCGTCCAGAAAGATGGCAAGGTCCGTGGTGCCTCCTCCGACGTCGGTCAGGGCAACCCCCATCTCCATCTCCTCAGGTGTGAGGACGGCCAGACTGGCGGCAAAGGGTTCGAGGATCACGTTCTTCACTTCCAATCCGGCGCGGTTGCAGCTCTTGATGATATTTTGAATATTGGTCACGGCACCGGTCACCACATGAACCTCGGCCTCCAGACGCACACCGGACATCCCGATGGGATCCTTGACCCCATCCTGATCATCCACAATAAATTCCTGGGGAAAGACATGGAGAACCTCCCGGTCCATGGGAATGGAAATGGCCCGGGCTGCATCGATCACCCGTTCCACATCCCCCAGACTTACCTCTTTGTCCTTGACCGCAACGACGCCCCGGCTGTTCAAGCTTTTGATATGTCCGCCGGCAATACCGGCACAGACAGAATTGATTTCGCATCCGGCCATCAACTCGGCCTCTTCCACTGCTTTTTTTATCGATTCAACAGTGCTGTCAATATTGACCACAACCCCCTTTCGGAGGCCCTTGGAAGGACTCGTCCCCATTCCGATGATTTCGACCATCCCCTCTTCGCTCTTGGTCCCGACAATCACACAGATCTTGGTGGTGCCGATATCCACTCCAACGACATGCTGGTCTTTTTTTGCCAATGTATTCACCTCCCAAAGGGTTTAAAGCGATTCAAACAGTTTAGGCGATTTTTCCCAACCCCACCACGACCTGATCCTGAAAGCGAAGATCGATATGCTTGACCGGCCACTTGCGCCTCACCAGGTCTGCAGTCACCCGCTTCAACAGGATCATCTTGTGTAAAAAGTCGCCCCGGCCAAAGCGGACCTCAAATTCTCCCGCTGCCGGATAGAGCACCGCGCCAAGTTTCCGGGTCATTTCGATCTTCTGAATATCGATCAGATCGGGGTAGCCGTAATTCTTGATGGTCTCCACAAGAGAAAGGGCCTGGATCAGATCCTCTTCCCATGGTCCCTCGGCGTTGCGTTCGATGCCTGTGATAACAGGAAGATCCGCTTTATCTGTTTTTTTCACCGCCCCCAGTATCCTCCCATGCTGGTCAACCAGAACCGCCTCTTTTTTCATCTCTAATACGGCATAGGGGGTTCGCTCTTCAATACGGATATAGATCCGGTCCGGCAGTTCTCTTCTTAAGAATGCTTGACTCACATACGGCTCCTGAAGAAGATCCTGGCGTACCTTATCTAGATTCAGCCTAAAGATATTGGCGGCAAGACGTTCCTCATAGATGCGGAGACTCTCCTCATTGAGATGGGTGTTCCCTTCCACCGCAATGTTTTTGACAATGAAAAGAGGAGATGTCAAGAGAGTATAGCCTCCTAAAATAGCAACACTTACCAGTCCGGCCCCGAGGACCGCTGCTGCAGTCACACGTACGATCCGCTGGATGGAATGTCTCCTCCGTTCCTTGCGGACAGCCTTTTTCCGGACGCTCCGGAGGAGCACGGTTCGCTGATTCCGGACGCCATTCTTCATAAAATCCTTCATACCGTCACCATCCGATAAGCACTGCATAGACCGGAGAGGCTCACTGCAGTCACGGTTTTCTTAATGCTTCTCCGTTAAGGCCAATCCAAGCATCCGTTCCACGAGTTGATCAAAGGAGATGCCCGCCTCGTTTGCTGCCTTGGGCAGAAGGCTTGTCTCCGTCATACCCGGGATAGTGTTGACCTCAAGAACATAGGGACTGTCCCCTTCCCCCAGCATGAAATCCACACGGCTTGCGCCCCGACAACCCAGGGTATGGCATGTGCCCAGGGCAAGGTCCTGAACCTTTTTAGCAACCCTCCTGGTGATGGGAGCGGGAACCAGATAGTCTGTCTGTCCGGGTGTATATTTTGCATGAAAATCATAAAACCCGCTTGCCGGCCTGACCTCTACAACCGGGAGGGGCTGATTCCCCAGGATGCCTACGGTGACTTCCCTGCCCTGCACATATTCCTCAAGAAGCACCCTGGGCCCGAACCTGCGGGCAAGCCCCTTAGCCTTCTCGAGTTCTTTTATCTTTTTCACGCGGGTGATACCGATCGTCGATCCCTCCTCAGCCGGCTTGACCACCAGAGGCAATCGTACTCTTCTGCGGCCGCCTCTCTCTCCATGGACCACGTCAAAGGCCGGCGTCGGGATCCCATGATAGGTGAGGAGTTCCTTGGTCATGATTTTATCCATGGCCACAGCACTTGCCCGGATTCCAGATCCGGTATAGGGAATTCCCATCACTTCCAAAAACCCCTGCATGGCCCCATCTTCACCCTGTATTCCGTGAAGGCATATAAAAGCCATATCCACTTTATGCCTCCGCAGGAGCGATACAAGGTTTTTGGCCGTATCAATGCAGACAGCGGCATACCCTTTCCGTTTCAGGGATCTGAAAACAGCGGTGCCGCTTTTCAAGGAGACCTCACGTTCCGAGGAGATGCCCCCCATGAGTACACCGATCTTATACTGTCGCAATATGCGTGGTACGGCTCCTTTAGTCACTCTATCTTCTCTTTCCTGTTATCCTTCACGTTTTACGCCGGCTCCCCCACGATTCTGATCTCCAATTCCAGATGGACTCCAAACTGGTGTTCAACTTTATTCCGGACCTTCTTTATCAGGGCCAGCACATCCGCTGCCCGGGCCTTTCCGCGGTTCACAATAAAATTGGCATGCATCGTGGAGACCTCGGCATCACCAACCCGTGCGCCCTTCATGCCCGATTCCTCAATGAGCCGTCCGGCATAATCGCCGGGAGGATTTTCAAAAATCGACCCCGCAGAAGGGAGACTCCACGGCTGTTTCTGATTCCTCTCTGCCCACCTCTTCTTTATCGCCTCTTCGATCTCCGCCGGGTCCCCGGGGTCACATTGAAGTTCGGCACCGGTTATCCAGGTGTTCTCGGGAAGATCCATGAAGCGATATCCAAAATTCAGGGCCTCCCGTTTTTTCTGTTCAACCCTCCCGCTCCGATGCAAGAGGGTCGCCTGCAAAAGACGATCGGCCATACTGAGTTCCGGGGTTCCTGCATTCATGCAGACGGCACCGCCCACCGTCCCCGGAATCCCGGCCAGCCCTTCCAGACCCCCGAGACCCCTCCGGGCGAGTTTCCGGAGGAGTCCCGGCAGCTGGACTCCGGCGCCCACCGAAGCTCTATTCGTTTCCACCCGGACCCAGTCCAGACTTTTTGTGTGGACCACGGTCCCGCGGAGTCCCCCATCCTGGACAAGGAGATTACTCCCTGCCCCCACCACGGTGATCTTCTCACCTTCAGGAGTTTCCTCCAGAAGCGTCTGAAAATCCTCCGTGTCCAGAGGGACGGCGAAACGATCCGCAGGGCCTCCGATCCTGAAGGTGGTATGCCGATCCATGGGCTCATGAAGATAGAGACTCCCTTTCACTTTCGACTCAGCCTTTTCAGCAGTTCTTCACCGACTTTATAAACATTCCCGGCGCCCAGGGTCAGGACCAGGTCTCCCTTTCTCAGGATTCCGGGAAGGTGGTCTGCAATGGCCTTCATGTCCGGAAGAAAGGTCACATCCCTGTGCCCGTGTTCCTTGACTCCCCGATAGATATTTTCCGCTGAGACACCGGGGATAGGGCCCTCCCCGGCGGGATAGATCGCCGTTAAGATCAGGACATCGGTCTGATTGAAACAGGTTTGAAACTGTTGGAGCAGGTCCCGGGTTCGTGTGTATCGATGGGGTTGAAAAATCGTAACGATACGACGGTCCTTGAATCCCTTGGCTGCGGCCAGCGTGGCTTCGATTTCCGTAGGATGGTGGCCATAATCATCGACAACCATAATCCCCTTTTCCTCACCGATCAGGCTGAAGCGTCTTTGAACACCTGAATAGGCCTCAAGCCCTTCACGGATCACCTGAACGGAAAGACCGAGTTCCATCCCTACCGCTATGGCCGCCAGGGCATTGAGCACACTGTGTTCACCAGGCGCATGAAGTGTAAACTCTCCAAGCTCCTTCCTCTTCAAACTGACTTTAAACACGCTTCCAAAACCTTCCTGACGAATCTCTTCGGCCCGAAGATCAACCTGGGCGCTCGTTCCGTAAGCCAGCCATCTCTTTTTCAAACCGGGCATGAGTGCCTGAACATTGGAATCATCCAGGCAGAGAACGGCCAGACCATAAAAGGGGACCTTGTTCACAAATTCAAGAAAGGTCTTCTTGATCTTCTGAAGACTGCCATAAAAATCCAGATGCTCGGCATCGATATTGGTCACCACGGCGATGGTCGGGGAGAGTTTCAGAAAGGATCCGTCTGATTCATCGGCCTCGGCCACAAGGAAATCGCTCTGTCCCAGACGGGCATTGCTTCCAATGCTGTTGAGACGTCCCCCGATCACAATGGTCGGATCAATGCCTCCGTGGCCCAGCACCGTTGCGATCATGGAGGTGGTGGTGGTCTTCCCGTGGGTGCCGGCCACGGCGATACCGTTCTTCATCCGCATCAATTCGGCCAGCATCTCCGCCCTCGGGATCACCGGGATCAGCTGTGCATCGGCTGAACGGACCTCAGGGTTATCATGTGAGACTGCAGAAGAGATCACGACCACGTCCACACCTTTGACATTCTTTTCAGAATGGCCAATCTGAATGACTGCACCGAGACCCTTCAATCGTTCCGTTACCGGCGAGGCTTTCAGATCCGAGCCGCTGACCTGGTGCCCTAAGTTAAGCAGAACTTCGGCAATCCCGTTCATTCCGGATCCGCCTATTCCCACAAAATGGATTTTCTGTGCTTTTTTGTACATAACGTTAACCTATTTTTATCTTAATCTTACTCGTAATCTTAATCATAATCTTTGTCTTATCTTACTCGTAATCTTACTCGTAATCTTTTTCCCAGATTGCACAGATCAAAATCGATTACGAGTAAGATTATGATAAAAATGAATCATCACACTCATCCGCCTTATTTAAGGTGATCTAATTCAACATCCTCTCCATATCATCGACGATCACTTCTGCGGCGTTCGGGCGTCCATGGCCCAGTGCCGCCTTCCCCATACGGCCCAGACGATCGGGATCCTGCAGTAATGCTCCGATCCGGGCTTCCAGTTTCTCCGGCCCCAGATCCTTCTGGACCAGGACCTCTGCGGCGCCTGTGTCGGCGATGACACATGCATTCCGCATCTGATGATCGTCCGCGGCATAGGGAAAGGGGATCAAAAGCATGGGGACGCCAGCCGCACACAGTTCGGAAAGGGCCACAGCGCCGGCCCTGGAAACCGCAAGATCCGCCGCGCCATAGGCCAGGCCCATTTCTTTAATATAGGGCATCACAACGGCCTCCAGTCCTGAAGAGGCATAGGCCTCCAAAACCGATTCATAATCTGCCTCCCCGGTCTGATGGAGGAACTGTAATGACCGCCCTGACCAGCCTTCTCGACGTGTCATTTCGTTAACCATCAGGTTGATAGCATGTGCCCCGCGGCTCCCACCGAGGATCAGCACGGTCTTTTTTCCCGGATCCAGGCCAAAATGTTTCATGGCCTCCTCTCTGCCGGCTTGATCCAGACCTTCCCTGACAGGGTTCCCGGTCTGCAGGGCCTTGCCTTTGGGAAAATAGGAATGGGATTCTGAATAGGCGGTATAGATACGGTCCACGACCCTGCCAAGAATCCGGTTGGTCAACCCCGGGATACTGTTCTGTTCCTGGAGCAGTGTCTTTCGACGGGACAGAAAAGCGGCCAGAACCAGGGGGCCCGAGGCATAACCGCCCACACCGACCACGGCATCGGGATGAAAAGACCGAAGCAGTCCAAAGGAATCCCACAATGCACGGGGCAGAACCTGTAATGCCTGCAGCTGTTCCACCATCTTCTTTCCTTTCAGGCCCATGATTCGAAGGGTCTTTAGCTCCAGGCCCTCTTCAGGAAGGATCCGGGCTTCTATCCCTTCCTCAGCTCCAATGAAGAGGACCTTGGAGGCCGGGTCTCTTTTCAGAATCTCTCTTGCCATGGCAATCGCTGGATAGAGATGTCCTCCTGTTCCTCCTCCGGCAAAGATCACCTTCATGCGACTCGAGTCCATTTTGAAATATTTAAAAGAATCCCCACGCCGATTAAGGTCATGACCAATGAAGACCCCCCGTAACTCACCATAGGAAGGGGAAGTCCCTTGGTCGGGAGGAGTCCGACCACAACACAAAGGTTAATTAGTGCCTGAATCGATATCATTCCCGTTAATCCAAGCGCCAGATAACGACCGAAAGGATCGACTGAACGCATAGAGATCAGCATGCCCCTGTAAAAAAAGATGGCAAAGGCCGCCACCACCACCAGGGCACCGATGAATCCCAGCTGTTCACCAATCACCGCAAAGATGAAATCCGTATGCGGTTCAGGTAGAAAAAGAAATTCCTGTTTCCCTTCCCCCAACCCCACACCTGTCACCCCCCCGCTTCCCATGGCCAGGAACGACTGGATAATCTGGAAGCCCGCTCCGGATGCGTCTTTCCACGGGTCACAAAACGCCAGCAGGCGCTGTTTCCGGTACTCCTCGCTCATCACCAGGATGTACAACAGGGGCATAGCAAGCAGGAACAGGGAAAAAATATACCGGAGCCGGGTCCCCGCCATGAAGAGCATCAACAGCACCCCTGCGGCCAAACAGATAGCGGTCCCCAGATCAGGCTGGAGGATCATGAGCATGAAAAAGATTCCCATAATCACCACATAAGGGACAAAGCCGTAGGTAAAATCCTTGAGTTTTTCCTGTTTCCTTTTGAGCGAATGGGCCATATAAATCACCAGGGCAACTTTGGTCAGTTCCGAAGGCTGAAAAGTCAACCGGCCGGCCTTCAGCCACCGCCGTGCACCGCCGGCTTCAACCCCGAAACCGGGGATCAGAACCAGGATCATGAGAACCAGGCAAAGGCCCAACAGAGGAAACACCAGCCAGTGAAGATGGGTATAGTTCATGTTGGCCATACACATCATGGCAAACAGACCGAGGAGCAGAAAGACGATCTCCTTTCTCAGAAAGTAAAGGGGGTCATGATAACGGATCATGGCCGTGTACGCACTTGCGGCGTAGACCATGATGATCCCCACGGCCGAAAGAAAGATCACGTCCGCAAGGAGTATCTTGTCAAAGGATTGCTTTTTCATCCCTCTTCATCCTTGAGTTTCTTGACTTCTTCAACGAAGACCCTGCCCCGCTCTTCAAAATTCACAAACATGTCGAAACTTGCACAGGCCGGTGAGAGAAGCACAGAATCACCTCGCCGAGACTTTTTGAATGCCATCCGGACAGCTTCTTCCAGGCTTTGGGCATGGCGGATCTCGGCTGCCCCCTTCAGGTCCCTTTCGATTTCGGTTGCGGCCTCACCGATCAGGATTAGGGTTTGGACACGTTCGGACACGAGCTCCTTCAGGGGGTAGTATCCGGACTCTTTGCCCCGACCGCCGGCGATCAGATGGATGCCCCCTGCAATGCTCTGCAGAGACCGGATCACCGCTCCGATATTGGTCCCCTTGGAATCATTAATAAACTGCACACCATGAATCTCATCCACAAATTCCATCCTGTGGGGCAGGCCTGGAAAGGTCTTGAGTGCAGACCGAACGCTCTCCATATCGCATCCCCATGCCAGGGACGCCGCAGCGGCAGCCAGAGCATTCTCAATATTATGGACTCCCTTTATGCGCATGACATCCACGGTGATCACCTCTCCCTGGCTGGAGGGAAGGGTTGAAAAAATCTTCCCTTCTGAAAAATAGAGCCCTCCATCCACTTTGCGGGTCAGACTGATGGGAATGACTTCCGACCGGAGATCCTTGCTCATCACGGTGACCCAGGGATCATCCCGGTTGACCACCGCCACATCTTCCGTTCTCTGGTTGCTGAAGATTCTGGCCTTGGCCTCTGCATACGCCTCCATGCCGGGATAGCGGTCCAGATGATCCGGAGAGATATTCAGGAGAACCGCCACATCAGGCCTGAACTCCTGGATTCCCTCCAGTTGGAAACTGCTGAGTTCCACCACAAAGGTAGTCTGTGGGGTCGCCTGATGAGCCAGGTCCGTCAGCGGGATCCCGATGTTTCCCCCGACTTTCACGTCCTGGCCCGCCTCCTTAAGAATCTCTCCGATAAGCGCCGTCGTTGTGGACTTACCATTGGTCCCGGTTATCCCGATATATTTTCCGGGAAAGATCCGGTATGCCAGCTCGACCTCGCTGATCACCTCCACACCTTGTACCCGGGCATTCATGAGTGGAGGGATGATCATGGGAACGCCAGGGCTGACCACAATGAGTCCGGCACCCACAAAGGCCTGATCAGAATGGCCCCCTGTCTCCACTTCAATGCCCGAAGAGAGATGCCCCAGTGACTCTTTAAGCTGGGAGGGATCTTTGCTGTCCGTCACAAAAACCCTTGCGCCCATCTCGTGTAAACGATTGGCCGCAGCTACCCCAGAGCGGGCCAGTCCCACGACAACCACCTTCTTCCCCTTCAGGTTCATCCCTTGAACCACCATGAACGACTCCGCACAACAACTCTTCACATCCAACCTTATGGCACCCTAACGATTAACGTAGTTTCAGTGTCCCGAGCGCCATCAAGGCCAGGATAATCGAGATAATCCAGAACCGTACGATAATCTTTGGTTCGGCCCATCCTTTGAGTTCATAATGATGATGGATCGGCGCCATCCGGAAGACCCGCTTCCCGAATAACTTAAAGCTGACCACCTGAATGATGACCGACAGGACTTCAATCACAAAGATGCCGCCGACCAAAATCAGGAGGATTTCATGTTTGCTGATGACCGCAACCGTCCCGAGCGCGCCCCCCAGGGCCAGGGAGCCGATGTCTCCCATGAAGACCGTGGCCGGATAGGTATTGAACCAGAGAAATCCGAGGCTGGCGCCCACCATGCCGAAGCAGAACAGTGTGAGTTCCCCCACGCCATGGATATAAGGGATCTGGAGATAGTTTGCGAATTTCACATTTCCTGTTGCATAGACAATCACCGCATAGACCAGGGACGCGATCATCACCGGCCCGATGGCCAGGCCGTCCAGGCCGTCCGTCAGATTCACGGCATTGGACGTCCCAATAATCACCAGCATGGCAAAGGGGAGGTAAAACCACCCCAGCTCCGGCATGGCCCTCTTGAAGAAGGGAAGAGGGAGGCTGGTGGTGATGGAATCCTCAGGAAAGAGCATGAGGATGATGACAATGACAAAAGCCAGCAACGTCTGAAAAAGCAGTTTCTGTTTTGGCCGAAGTCCTTCAGACCGGTCCCGGACGAGCTTGATGTAGTCATCCATAAAACCGATCATGCCGAATCCCAGCGTGGCGATCAGCATCATCCAGACATACCGGTTGGTCAGGTCGGCCCATAGAAACACAGACACAAAGAGCGCAATAATGATGAGCATCCCGCCCATGGTGGGGGTGCCGGCCTTTTTCTGATGGTTCTGCGGTCCCAGCTTTCTGATCCTCTGGCCCACATGGTATTGCTTGAGCCGCCGGATCAGAATAGGGCCCACCAGCAGACTGATCAACAGCGCGGTGAGCGCGGCCACTACGGTACGAAACGTGATGTACCGGAACACATTGAAGACCTTGTAGGTCTCATGCAGTGGATAGAGAAGATGGTATAACATATAATGATTCTCAGTTCTTTATCAGGTCCTATGTCGACGCCTTAAGCGCCTCCGCGATATGTTCCAGTCCCATTCTCCTGGAAGCTTTGAGAAGGATCCGGTCATTTTCCCCCAGGATCTCTTTCAGTTTCTCCAATGCCTCCTCCCTGTCCGAACAGCACCGGATATGCCCGGGATCCATGCCCCTCTTCTCGGCCTCGTCTGCCATCCATCGGGCCTGTTTTCCTACGGTGAGCAGAACCGAAAAGGAGCCGGCAGCGATCATCTCGCCGATCTTCCGGTGTCCTTCCTCACTGTAATCACCCAATTCCAGCATATCCCCTAACACGGCAATATTCCTTTGGTCGCCTCCCATCTCTTCCACGGTCCGGATCGCCGCCTTCATGGACTCGGGATTCGCATTATAGGCATCGTTGATGACCGTCACTCCGTCAGTGTTGGTAAATGTTTCCCACCGTAATGCAAGAGGTGTGTAGCGAGCAAGTCCCTCTGCGATGATGGACATGGGGATCTTCATGACCCGTGCGGCCGCGGCGGCCGCCAGGGCATTGGAGACATGATGAAGGCCGGGATGATGCAGTTCAATCTCCGCCTTCTCCTCACCCTGCCTTAGAAGGAAGCGTGTACCGCCCTCAACCTGCCGGACCTCCTCGGCACTCACATCTGCATCCTGACTCCGTCCGAAGGTGATCACCTTTCCCTGAACATCATTCTTCAAGGCATAGACTCTGGGATCGTCCCTGTTCAGGATTGCACAGCCCTGCTCCGGGAGTTGCTCCAGAATCTCTGCCTTGGCCCTCGCCACTTCGCCCACACTCTTCAGGGTCATCATATGTGCTGCAGAGATGTTGGTGATGACCACCACGTCTGGACGGGCGATCTCACGAAGCCTCCGTATCTCCCCCTTTCCGCTCATGCCAAACTCCAGGACCACCCTCTCGGTCCCGGGTTCGATTCCGAGGAGGCTGAGGGGGACCCCGATATGATTGTTCAGGTTTCCCGGAGACCGATAGACCTTATGGCCGATCTGAAGAATGGAATAGATCATCTCCTTTGTGGAGGTCTTACCGTTGGTCCCGGTCACCGCCACCACAGGAATCGCATACCCCATTCGGTATGCATGGGCCAGATCCTGAAGGGCACGGAGTGTATCCGGTACGGCAATCAGATTCTCCACCCGCTCCGGTTCATGAAGACGGCTGATGAGGGGAGGGTCCCATCCTTCCCGAACCACAAGTCCCAGAGCCCCCTTCTTCAGGACCTCGCCTGCAAAATCGTGCCCATCAAACCGATCACCTTTCAGGGCCACAAAAAGATCCCCTTTGCAAACCTTTCTGGAATCGATGGAGACGCCCTTGAAGTGAAGGTCTCCTCGCCCTCTCAAAAGTTTTCCGCCCGTGGCCTGCAAAATATCTGTGGTCATAAACACCATACTCTCCAGCTGCGGCCCCTATCCTGTCACTTGATCTTTATTTTGGAGGGCCTTCCGTACCTCTTCACGATCATCAAAGTGAATCTTTTTCTCACCAAGGATCTGGTAGTCCTCGTGCCCCTTACCGGCCACCACCACCATATCGCCTTCCCGGGCATGCTGAATGCCGGCCCGTATGGCCTCTCTCCGATCGGACAGCACGTCCACCTGAGCCGGGCCCGCATCTTTGATCCCGGCCAGTATATCGTCAATAATCCTCTCCGGATCTTCTGTACGGGGGTTGTCCGATGTCACGATCACTCGATCAGACAGGTCGGCCGCGATCTTTCCCATGATCGGCCTCTTCCCCCGGTCTCTGTCTCCTCCGCATCCAAAGATGGTAATGAGATTGTTTCCACAGAGCTGCCTGGCATTTTCCAGAAGCATCTTCAATGCATCATCCGTGTGGGCATAATCCACCACGACCGTGAAACCGGGGCCCTGGATCTTTTCAAACCTCCCGGGAATTTCGGTGACCCTGGAGATCCCTTTGAGAATATCCGGCGTTGAAATCCCGAGAGCAACTCCCACAGCTACCGCACAGAGGATATTGTAAATGTTATAGAGACCGATGAGTGAGGATTCTACCTGCAGCTCCCCGCGGGGAGTCTGCATCTTAAAAACAAGACCATGGATCGAAGTCTTTATATCCATGGCCCGGAAGTCCGCCTGGTTTTCTATGCCGAACGTCCAGGCCGGCCCGGAACTCTCTTGAATCAGCCGTCCTCCCCAGAGGTCGTCTGTGTTGATCACAGCCCTGCCGCCAGGTTTGCCGTACTCCTCATTGAAAAAAAGCTTCTTGGCTTCGTAATAGTCCTCCATGGAAGAGTGGAAATCGAGGTGGTCCCGGGTGAGGTTGGTGAACACCCGTGTATCAAAGAGGCATTCCCTGACACGTCCAAGGCTCAGGGCATGGGAGGAGACTTCCATGACGCAGGTGCGACATCCTTGTTCCAGCATGCGGCGCATCAGTGATTGAAGGTGAAGGGCATTGGGAGTCGTATTCAGGGCCGGATGGATCTCTTTTCCCACTTCGTACCGCAGGGTCCCGATCAAACCGGGAACCTTTCCCGACTCCTCGAGAATACCCTGAACCAGAAGAGACGCGGTGGTCTTCCCGTTCGTTCCGGTGATTCCGACTGTGGTCAATTCCCTGGAAGGGTGTCCGAAGAAACAGGCAGAGACTTTTGCCAGGGCGTCAACCGCATCGGACACCTGAAGGTTTGCGACCTTTTTCAGGTCCATTCTCTCTTCTGCTATGACAGCCACAGCGCCCCTCTTTAATGCATCAGGAATATGGCGATGCCCATCAGTATGGACACCCCGAATGGCCACAAACAGGGCTCCCGGTCTGGCTTCCCTGGAATCATCCGTAATACCGGTGATCTCCATCTCCTCCGCGCCCGCCGGAATTTCGACTTCCGGAAGGGCCTCCAAGAGTTGGCGTAGACGCATCACCCGGACCCCTTGACCATCCTGAGGGGGACCTCCTCTCCGTCCAGGAGTGAAAGCGCCGCCTCAGAGGAGATAGTGGGAGTCACCCTCAGATAACGGAGTGTCCTCTCTGCGATCCTCCGGAAGGCCGGAGCCGCCACATACCCCCCGTAATAGGGGTAGCCCTGGGGCTCATCCACGACCACGATCAAGGCGATCTCCGGATTATCCGCCGGCAAAAAACCGACAAAGGAACTGACGTGCTTTGTCCGGGAATACCGTCCGAGTTCCGGATCATACTTCTGCGCCGTACCGGTCTTGCCGGCGACTCGAAACCCCGGTACCGCGGCAAGGGGTGCTGTGCCTTCTTCACTGATCACGGACTGCATGCACCGGACCAGATACTCTGAAACCTTTTCTGAAATCACTCTTTTGATGACCCTGGGTTTGTTCTCAAGTATCATCTTGTTATCAGGTGTGATCACCTTTGAGACCACATAGGGCTGTACCCGGACACCCTTGTTGGCAATGACCGAAACCGCCGTCAGTACCTGCAGAGCCGTTGCGGAGATTTCCTGTCCCATGGAAAGGGAAGCCTTGGAGAGTCCGGACCATTTTGATATGGATCGCACTATACCGCTGGATTCACCGGGCAGGTCGATACCGGTCTTCTCCCCGAAACCAAAATTCTGTATATACCGGAAAAAGTCCCTGTCCTTGAGTTTTTCAGAAATCTTGATGGCACCGATATTGCTGCTCCGCTGAAGGATCTGCCGGAAGGAGAGCCAGCCGTATTCGTGGGTATCGTGGTAGACTGTGGTGAGGAATGTGTAGGCTCCATTCTCGCAGTAAAAGATATCTTTCCGTTTCACGGCACCACGGTCGAGGGCCGTGGAGAGGGTGACCAGTTTAAAGGTGGAACCGGGTTCAAAATTTTCAAGAATGGCCCGGTTCCGACGGTCCCGGGCCCGGTATTTCTGAAATTCGTTCGGATTGAAACCGGGATAATTCGCCATGGCAAGAATCTCACCGGTGGACGGACGCATCATCACGGCGATGCCTGATCGAGCCTTACGGTCCTCGACGGCCCTCCTCAGTTCCATCTCCGTGATATATTGAATCACCTTGTCGATGGTGAGAACCAGATGATTGGCCCCGGAAGGCTCCACATACCCTTCCCCTTCAGCCATGACTTTTCTGCACCGGGCGTCTACACTGGCAAGAAACCAACCGTGCTCACCTTTCACATAGGAGTCATACTGGTATTCAAGACCTTCTAAACCCTCATTATCCAACCCCACAAAACCGAGGAGTCCCGAAGCCAGATGACGGTTCGGATAATACCGCTTGCTCTCGGCAAGATACTCCACCCCATCAAGATCCGCCTTCTCCAGTTTCTTGATCACATCGGGGTTCAGCTTTCTTGCGATCCATACAAACTGTTTCTTCTTCAGAAGCTGGCGTAAGATTTCTCTTCTATTCCGGCCCGTTATCCCGGAAAGAGCCTTGGCAGCGGCCGGCTTGTTCTGAATACGGGGCGGGACGGCATAGACCGAGATCGTATCCACACTGATGGCCAGTTCCCGCATCTCCGCATCATAAATGGACCCGCGCTTGGGCACAATTTTCACAGTCCTTTTCTGCTGTCTTTCCGCCATCTCTTTGAGAACGGCATGGTCTTTGACCTGAAGTGCATACAGGCGGTACACAACAGCCGCATACCCGATGGCAAAGAATACCATGACGAGAATCACTTTGATCCAGTATCGGTCATGAACGAGACGTTTCTTCATTTTCTACCCTGCTCATTCGTCTTTCTTCCCGGTACGGCATAGATGATCGCCTCTTTTTCAGGGACCTTCATCTTCAGCTGCTTTCGGGCACGCTTCTCCACCCTGTCCAGCGAGATGGAGGTGTTGTATTCCAGTAAGAGTTTCCGTTTCTCCTGAATCAGTTTTTCGTGCTCCTGTTTCAGTAACTGGATGCTGTATGCCGTACGGACATACTGGACCCTCTCCCATACGGCAAAGATCCCGACAAAGACGGCAAAGAGGACAATGAGAAGATAGGGCCACCGCATTCTGACCCGGTCTGCCCTCTTCTTGGAAAAGATGTTGATGTTCTGGGGCCGCCGCAAAATGTCTGAATGATAGCTCATATCCTCTCCTGAATGGCCTCTGCAGTCCTGAGTTTCGCACTTCTGGCCGATGGATTTCTCTCGATCTCTTCCGCTGAGGGCATGACCGGTTTCCTTTGAATCCGACGCAGAACAGGGGTTTTCCCGCATGCACAGACAGGAAAATCATCCGGGCAGGTACATCCCTTCTCCATGTCACGAAAATAGTGTTTCACAATCCTGTCTTCCAGGGAATGGAACGAGATCACCGCTACACGTCCCCCGGGTACAAGGAGGTTCACGGCCCCCTCAAGCCCATCCTGCAAGGCATGCAGTTCGTCATTGACGGCAATCCGCAAAGCCTGAAACGTCCGGGTCGCGGGATGGATTCTGTACCGCCGTGCTCCCGGCAAGGCTCCTTCAATCAATTGTGCGAGTTCCCGTGCTGTTCGAATCGGCCTCATCTCCCTTTGCCTCAAGATAGCATTCACAATGGCGCCCCACCTCTTCTCTTCCCCGTATTCCACAAGAATTCGCCGGAGCTGATCCCTCTCTGCATGGTTCACCAGGTCATAGGCCGTGGGAACCGGCTCTGAGGGATTCATCCGCATATCCAGAAGTGCATCGGACACGAAGCTGAACCCCCGGGAAGGATCTGTAAGCTGGATCATGGATACTCCCAGATCCATGAGAACACCATCCACCGCCTCGATGCCGACCCCCCGTACAAGCGTCTCTACATTCCGGAAATTCCCGGTAACGGCCAGTGCACGACTGCCAAAGGAGTGCAGTCTTTCTGAAACTCGGGGAATCGCATCGGGGTCCCGATCGATTCCGATCAGCCTCCCATCGGGTGAAGATTCTATCAGTATCCCCTCGGCATGACCGCCGTTCCCGAGGGTACAGTCCACATAGATTCCGCCGGGGCGGACATTCAGGGATGACAGGCTTTCCTTCAACAATACCGGCAGGTGATTCCTCTGCATGCGCCATACACCCTTCCTGCACTGACTGCATTCAAAGGAATCGAGCGAAAGAGCGGAACTCCTACAGGATTCCTCTGAAGCCTTTACCGTGAATCACGGCCACATCGAGATCTTGAACCCGCCGGTCCTTCTGGATCTGCTGAAGTCCGTTGTTGCAGCTGGTTACGTATTGGAAGTTATTATAGACACCGACAACCTGGAAGACATTCTTGAGGTAACCGCTCATGCCCGACAGGGCAAGATCGCCGCCTGCTTTTCGCTGCCTCAAAGCCGCCTGTGACAATCTCTTCAAACTCAGAAAGTTGACATGATTGACGGTTCCCAGGTCCAGGATTGAGAATGTGTATCCCTTGGAGCGGTAACGGTCGATCACTTCACAGATACGATCCATGTCGCTCACATCGATATCACGATCCACTTTCAGGATCATCACCTTGACCTTATGATTTTTCAGGGTCGCCATCCTGCCCCCTCCTCATCGAAAAATTGTAAGCAAAAATGAAACTGCGAATTCACTGATTCATCGGGGTTGCTGATTCTACTCTCCTTACAAACCAAGCTGCGTCAGGGCTTCACCCAGGTCCTGCGATTCCTGCACCCTGGCCTCGTGATCATTCAATCGCTCCTTATCCCAGATTTCAATCTTCTTGAACATGCCGATCAGCACCACCTCCTTGGACAGAACGGCATAGTCCCTCAGATTCTGGGGAATCAGGATTCTCCCCTGCTTGTCAAAACCGCATTCCGCAAGGGAACTCAGCACCATCCTCAGGGTATCTTCCTGTGCCTCGTTCCTGTACTGCTGACTCTTTGATTTTTCGAAGGTAATCCACTCGGAGAGGGGATAGGCTCGAAGACATTGACTATATTTCACAATAATCAATTTATCTTCATAACTGCTGGAGAGGACGTCCCTGAATTTGGCAGGAAAATTCAGCCGCCCTTTGGTATCTATATTGTGATGAAACCTTCCCCTGAACATCTGTCCTCCCACATTTCCCCACTTTTCACCACTTCAGAGCGGAGTATACCTGTGAAAGGAGAGGGATGTCAAGAAAAATATTAAATAAAATCAAGGGTTCCACTATTTCGGATTCGAAAATGTCCCGGTCTTTTTGCAGGAGTGATCATCATGGGGCCATGATGCAAATAAACCAATAAAGACTGATATTATAAGAAATAGTATCGTTAAGGGGTTTTGCCTCATGCTGGAAAAGATCCGGGAGTGGCGGGATGTGGGGGAAATGTGAGAAATGACTATTTTCTAAAGATTTTTATCATATATTCCTTGGCCTTCTGGACCGCTTCGGTGATGGGATGACCCAGCGCAAGATATCCGCACAGGGCAGAAGAGAAGAGACAGCCGCTCCCGTGAAGATCAATGGGAACACGGGAGGACGTGAACGATTCAAATCTCAGGCCGTCATAAAGCAGGTCTTCGGGAGCCCCTGTCCGGTGCCCCCCGGTGATAATGACATGCCGGGGCCCCATGGAATGGATCGTTTTACACATCTCCCTGACCCACTCCTCCTCTTTCACATCCCGGGCCTGTTTCATGCCGCTGATCCTACAGGCCTCGGAGAGGTTCGGCGTGACCACTGAAGCAAGGGGAAAAAGCTCATTAATCATGATGTCCACACCCTGCTCTTCCAGAAGGGGCACCCCGTTTGAAGATCTGATTACCGGATCGATCACCAGGTGCCCCGACGGATAATGCTTCAACAGCTTTGCCGTAATCCGGACATTCTCTGCGGTCAGGAGCATCCCGGTCTTGACCGCATGAGGACGGGAGTCCTTGAGGATGGTCTCGAGCTGCATGGAAAATGCCTTGGGCTCGACCGGAAAGACCCCTCTCACCCCGGAAGCATCCTGCGCAGTCAGGGCGGCGATAACAGAGAGGCCGTGAACGCCCAATGCATGGAGTGTCTTCAGGTCCGCCTGGATTCCTGCCCCGCCTGTGGGATCTGAACCGGCAATAGTCAGGATGGTCTTGAGAGGTTCCGATTGCATGGCTAGCATCAATCCCAAAGGGTCAGACCCTTAAGAGAATTCTCATCCAACGATGGATCACATAATCCCTGGGAATCATACAATCTGGAGGGAGTAAAGGCAAGTCCCACCAATCCTAAAGGGTCAGACCCTTAAGAACATCCAATCCCAAAACCCTTAAGGGTCTGACCCTTTAGGATTGTACCCTTTAGGATTGTACCCTTTAGGATTGAGGCCCTTTAGATTGACATCAAGACAGATAAGGGTATATTATTCTTTTTTGACACGAATTTAACGAATAGGGACTTTCATGACCCAATCACGATTTAACTTCACGGCATTTATTCTTTCTATCTTCTTTATCCAAGCAGTTATGGCGCAGCCCCCTGAACAGAAGAATGCCCTGGTTGAAGTGTCCAGGGTTGAAAAGAGGCTTCTGGGAACGGTTGTCACGTTGAACGGCACGGTCCAGGCCCGCTACGAAACCGTCATCGGTGCAGAGGTCTCCGGCAAGGTGGAAAAGATCCTCGTCGATGAAGGCGACCCCGTCAAGGAAGAGGAACTGCTCGCACTGATCGATCCGGACCGCTATGATGCCCTTTTCAGAGCCGCTAAAGCCAGACTGGATAAGGCATCCCAGGACCTCACCCGGGGACGCTCCCTTTATGAAGAAGGGTTCCTTTCCAAGGAGGAACTGGACCGGAGACAGGTTAACTATGATACGGCCAGTGCCACGTGGGAGATCGCTCGAATTGAACGCAAGGATGACAAGATTACGGCCCCCTTCAGCGGGATTGTGACCCAGCGGTTTGTGGACCCCGGGGAATGGCTGGACAGGGGAGACCCGGTCTTCGAGATCTCGGACATCTCCGTGGTCCATGTCAAGGTGCCTCTTCCGGAAAGGCTGGTCCACAAAGTTACCGTGGGACAGGAGGCCATCCTTACCGTCTCCTCATTCCCGGACCGGGAATTCCGCGGTGTAGTGCTTACAGTCATCCCCAAGGCGGACGAGGGCAAGAACTACCCGGCAAAGATTGAACTTGAGAACCCGGACGGGGCCATGAAGAACGGTATGTTTGCCCGGGTGCAGCTGATCCTGGAGAGCCCTGAAGAAGTGCTGATGATCTCCAAAGATGCCATTGTCCGCCGGGGAAATAGGGATCTGCTTTTTGTGATTCAGGACGGCACAGCGCGGGAGGTCATGGTCCAGACCGGAAGGGAAGAAGGGGCCCTGATCGAAGTCAAAGGAGATCTCCATAACGGGGACCAGGTCGCGGTAACAGGGAATGAGAACCTTCGTGATGGAGACGCTGTCAAGATTGTGAACCTCCCATAGGAAAATTAAGCAATAACTTTTTTAACAGGATTCACAGGATCTACCGTTAAGAGATATTGAACCATCTCGTACATCCTGTTCATCCCGTCTGATCCTTTTCCAGCAAATGAAACTCATCGACCTTTCCATCAAGAGACCTGTGACCGTGATCGTGGGGATCCTCCTCGCCGCAATCTTCGGTTATCTCTCACTGGTCCGTATCCCGATCCAGCTTAAACCCAAGGTATCAAAACCGATCATCACGGTCACCACGGACTATCCCGGAGCCGCCCCCCAGGAAGTGGAAGAGCAAGTGACCAATCCCATCGAAGAGAAACTGAACTCCGTGGAGAACCTCAAGGAGATCCGTTCTTCTTCTTCAGAGGGGCGTTCCAGTATCACCCTTGAGTTTGAATGGGGTGTGGACAAAGACCTGGCCAGTATCGATGTCTTAAAGAAGCTCAACCTGGTCGAAGATCTTCCGGACGATGCGGAAGAATCGATCATCTCTGCAGTCTCCCGGGAAGAGAATCAGCCCATCATCTGGTTTACTCTTTTCACGGACAAGTCCCCGAACCAGGTCCGGGAGCTCTCAGAAGATCTCATCAAGCCGAGGATTGAGCGGGTGACGGGCGTGGGAGCCGTGGACCTCTACGGGGGCCAGGAACGGGAGATCCGGGTGACCCTCGATTACAAGAGCATGGAGGCCCGGGGGGTCACTGTCCAGGATGTGAGGGATGCCATCATACGGGAAAACAGAAACGTGCGGGGGGGACATATCGATGATGGAAAGAGACGGCATCTGGTCCGTACCGTTGGCCAGTTTCAGAAACTCAAGGAGATTGAACAGGTCCTTGTCGCCCGACGGCAGGGAAGTCCAGTTTACATCAAAGATATTGCCCGCGTGGAGGACACGTTCAAGGACAAGGACTTTGAGGTCAAAGTCAACGGTCAGCCCACCATCGCCTTTCCGGTGAGAAAGAAGGAAGAAGAGAATACGCTCCAGGTCGCCGAGGCTGTCATGACGGAAATTGAGGAACTGAACCAGGAGCTTCGCTATAAAGGGATCGATATCCGCATATCCTTCAATGCTGCCGACTACATCTGGGAGGCCATCGATCACCTGAAATTCAGCCTGGGCCTTGGGGCGCTCCTTGCGGCAACAGTGCTTTTTCTCTTTCTCCGCCACCTCTATTTCACCTTTATCGTATCCCTCACCATCCCGATCTCAGTCATGGCCACCTTTATCCTCTTAAACCTCACCGGCCGCTCTATCAATATCATCTCTCTGGCCGGTCTCGGTTTTGCTGTAGGCATGGTCGTGGATAACGCCATCGTGGTCCTGGAGAATATCTTCCGTCATCTCCAGATGAAGAAGAAGGCTTTCCAGGCCGCTTTTGACGGAACCGTGGAAGTCTGGGGGGCCATCCTCGCCTCCACTCTGACGACCCTTGCGGTGTTCATTCCCATCGTCTTTGTGAAAGAAGAGGCGGGCCAGCTCTTCAAAGATATCGCCCTCTCCATCTCCTATGCGGTGGGGCTTTCTTTGTTCGTTTCCATAACCGTCATCCCCATGCTCTCATCCAAAGGTGAGGAAATAACGTCTAAAAGACAAGAGATTCGGGGACACCATCCGCTGCAAAGATTTTTCGACATGATTCAGGCCCGTGCCGCGGCCTTCCATGCACGGATTGTATCCCTGGTTCGCAACCTGACGTCGGGGGCCGGCAGATCTCTGGCCACCGCATTCGTGATCCTCATCCTCTCTGTCCTGTCGTGGTTCCTTCTTCCCCCGGCCGAATACCTTCCCGCCGGAAACCGGAATCTGGTCCTCACCTCCATGGATACGCCGCCGGGGACCAACCTGGATAAGATGGAAGCCATCTCGGATCAGGCGCTCAAGCCCTACCTGAAGATGAAGGAGGCCCATCATATCTTCTCTGTGATCACCGATGCCTTCCAGATCATCGGGGTGATCTTCAAAAAGGAATACAAAGAGAACCTGGAGCCTTACATCAACACCATGCGGGAAATGACCAGAGATATTGCCGGCGCCAGACTCTTTACCTTTCAAGCCAACATCTTTCAACGGGGGTTGCGGGGAGGTAAGACCATTGATGTTAATGTACGAGGCGATGATTTGACCCGCCTTGAAGACTTAAGCCTTGAAATCGAAAGGGAGGCAAAAAAAATAGAGGGTGTGGTTAACACGGAAAGCAGTTTCAAGCTGGGGAATCCTGAACTCCAGGTCATGATCGACCGCGACCGCGCTTCGGACCTCTCCGTATCGGCTCAGGAGGTGGCCCGGGTGATCGAGACCCTTGTCGCAGGAAGAGAAGTCTCGATTTACCGCGAAGAAGGGAACGAGATCGATCTGACTTTACGGGGGGAGGAAAAAGACTTCCTGACCGCAGGCGACCTTGAAAAGATCCTTTTTACCTCCGAATCGGGAAGACCGATTCATCTCTCCTCGGTAGCCTGGGTGGTCAAGGCGGAAGGACCGACCCGGATTGACCATATTGAGCTGGACCGTTCCATCACCCTGACGATTTATGTAAGCGGTGCTGTCCCCATTGAGACGGTCATGAATGAGCTGAACCAGCGAATCCTGAACAGCCTCCGCTCCACCATCCCCCAGACCTACTCCATCGATCTGGCCGGGTCCGCGGACGACCTGACCGTAACCCGAAGAGCACTCACCGGATCATTCATCCTGGCCGTCATTATCATCTATCTCCTGATCTCAGCCCTCTTCGAGTCTTTCCTCTACCCCCTGATCATCATGTTCACCGTACCCCTTGCCGCAAGCGGTGCCATCCTGGGCGTGGTGATCTCCCGATCAGAGTTCAATGTCATCACCATGCTGGGTTTCATTATCCTGAGCGGGATCGTGGTCAATATGTCGATCCTCCTGGTCCATCAGGCACGAAACTTCATGGACCAGGGATATGCTGCCGGTGAGGCCATCATTGAGAGCACCCGCACCCGCATCCGGCCGATCTTTATGAGCACCACCACGTCCATCCTCGGCATGCTCCCCCTGACCCTGGGCCACGCCGCAGGCACCGAACTCTATAAAGGTCTCGGCGCAGCCATCATCGGGGGGCTTGCCTTCTCCACTCTCTTTACCCTGGTTCTGACCCCTGTCCTCTTATCCCTTTTTCTCAGGGTGAAAAGTAAATTCACGGGATGACGGTGCTCTCTTTCATATCCTTTTCATCGTCATAATCAAAGGTGTCAGACACGCTTGATCTGTCATTTTAGAATTCTCCAATCCACCGGCCGGATTGATCTTGACAGGATCTCTCATCCTTGGATATAGTATACATAGACACTCTATCAATCATGAAAAGAGAGTATGAGAATGGATTTTTTCCCCAGCGTGGTCGTCCATTTCAAAAACGGAGACCTCAAGAAAGGTTATACGCACGACTTTGCCTTCTACCGGGAAGTCTTCTCTCTGACGGAAGTGGACAGTCAGACTAAAGAAGAGCGGGAACCCGTTGATATCAAGGTGGAGGACCTCAAGGCCGTCTTTTTTGTAAAGGATTTTGACGGGGATCCCCAGTACCGCCCCGATCTTGAGGCGGAGCGGTATGGTTTCGGCGACAGGGTTGAGGTGACCTTCCATGACAAGGAGACCCTGGTCGGCTATACCCCCCGGTATAAGGAGAACAACAACGGCTTCATCCTCTATCCGGCCGACTCGGAAACCAACAACGCGATTATCGCCGTCATCCGCTCCGCAGCCCGGTCCATCAAGGCAGAGAAGAAGCACAGTTATTTCTCTTTCTAGGGCCAGCCTGTATTCTCCTTCCATTTCCGAAACATATCCCGCACACATACAGAAAGATTTTCAGCCACAGACTTTCTGCTGTTCATGAGATAGAGGTCTCCCCCGAACAGAAAAATTTCATTGAACAGGCGTTCGGTCCGCGGCGGATTTTTGTGCCTCTGTTCGGCCCTGTGCCTCAGGTCCTCTTCAAACATGGGGACAAGTTTATCCTTCATCCGCAACTCCGTGTCATCAAAAAAGATGGCACCATGAGGGATCAGCTCCTCGACACGGTCCAGGAAGGCAGAGACCTGGCGGGCCTCGATCCCCCGGGGTGGTGAGGATTTCACCTCCAGATAAATCAGTCTCCCCTCGATATCGGCCAGTACATCATAATCTCCGCTCTTCTCGGTCCCCTTGAAGCGGACCCCGTAGAGTGCCGGTGCCGCAAACTCTTCCCGCAGAAGTCTGTAGACATACCACTCTAATGTGCCGCCGAAACTTTTGATGTGCCCGGTTGCCCGGAACCGTGCTGGCCCATGCTCTTCCACCGCCCCGGCATCTATCAGGAAATGGAGGTATTCGGCCGCCACGTCGGATGAACAGTAGCGGGTCAGATCAGGAATCCCCATATCCTCCTTATGCCTGATCAGATCGCGAAGAAAAAGTCTGAATGAGTAATGATGCAGTCTCTCATAAAACCCATCCTGAATGGTTCCCGACGCGGTAACAGGCAAGAGAAGGTCATCCACAGGATTCATCCGGAAGATCCTCATCCCCCGCCTCTTCAGCATCCCCACAAGGGAGTCCGCATCATGGCCCCCGAGCCGCTTCAGGAAGCGATTCTCCCTGCGCAGGGCACGGATCTTGTCCTTTAACACACGGTTTTCATGCTCCAGGTCCCGTTCCATGAAGACCCTCATTTGAAAAGCAGGTCAGGTGTCCGTCGTCATAAAAAATTTCAAAGGAACTGTCCAGAAAGTCCTTGAGGCAATCGGCAACACTGAAGATCGTGATGCCATGCTGAACCCCATCGAGGCCCCTGGCAAAACGTTCATAGAATTTCCTTCCGGAGCCTTCGGGCCGGACCGGACGGTAGAGATAGATAAAATCAAAATCTGAAGGCGGCACATCCATGATATTCTGATGAACCCATTCCACCCTATCCCGGGGGATCCCCATCAGAGCCTGCAGTCTCTTCCCTCTTTCAATCATGGATCCGCTCACCTCGATCTGAAATGTTCTCTTGTGGGGATAGAGAGATTGCAAGAGGAGTCCCTGTAGGCCGTTGCCTGCACCATAATCGGCCAACCGGGTCTGCTCTATGATGTACGGTCCTGCGCGAAAGAGCGGAGAAAGCCCTCCGGCATGACACCAGTAGCCGCCATAGGTATCAAACACCTGCCGTTCGGCAGGAGAATAGGCACTGTCCTTGCCGTGGAGGTAACAATAAAGCTGCGTCAGAGTGACTTCCGCAATCTCGGGATCCCCATGGTCCAGGTCCCTGGAAAACTTGAGAAATAGATAAGGGAAATCAGGATAGGCCTTCACAAAATCTTCATTCGTAACCAGCGAGCCGAAGAGCTGAATCAAATGGACCAGCAGATCGCTCTTACCTTTCTCCCCATCCGCTTCTCCTTTATAAATGGATTTGAATTTGCGGACCAGAATATCCGTTCTGGAATTGGGCTTGACCATGATCAACTTTCTGAAGTATATTGCCGGTAACGCTCCTCTATGCAAAAAATTATTCACTTTTTTAATAGAATTATCAAGTGAAATAGTGTTTATGCATAGTCATCGATGCGGAGAGGAGACCAACAGGACAGTCTTGAAGATGGCAAAGCGTAGCAAGGACAGGTTCCGGATCAATTATTCGGCCGAACAAGGACGCATCGGCCCCTCCTGCGGTAAACCTGTTACAGAATGTGATTTACAGAAGACCCGGCACAGAGAGCCCGGTGATGGGATTGTGCGGGTACGCAGGGAAACCAAGGGGCGCAGGGGTAAAGCGGTCACGATAATTTCCGGAATCCCCATGGATGAACGCTCTCTTCTTAAACTCGCGTCCGAACTTAAACGCCTCTGCGGTACAGGAGGAACGGTCAGAGACGGGATCATTCTCATTCAGGGCGACCAAAGAGATCTTCTTGTTCCAGAACTACAGAAACAGGGATTCACGGTCAAACGTGCCGGAGGATAGTCCGGATGAACCCAATTTTTTAATGAATTGGTGTCAGACACCCTTATGAAATGAACTTAAGGTGTCTGACACCATTTAAATCTGACACCAATTAAATCAGAAAAGGAGGAGAAAATGAAATATCTAATCCATATGATGATAACCCTTGCCCTGATGACGTCTCACTCATCCATGCTTTCCCATGCCTGGTCAGCCTCAGACCACCCCAAAGCACATTGGGGCTATGAAGGAGACACCGGGCCGGGCCATTGGGGAGACCTTCAGCCGGACTTCCATGAATGCAAAGAAGGAAACAAACAGTCCCCTGTGGATATCCACAATACCAAAGTAACCGTACACGGTCTCGGCCCGATCAAGTTCAATTATAAAGAGAGCGGGTTGAAGATCATCAATAACGGACATACGGTCCAGATCAACTATGAACAGGGAAGTTCCGTCACCCTTGGCGGCAAGACCTATGATCTTCTTCAGTTCCATTTTCACAGTCCCAGTGAACACACCTCGAATGGCAAGGCCCACAGCATGGAAGCCCACCTGGTCCACAAAAACCAGGACGGCGAGCTGGCAGTCGTCGGGGTTTTTTTGACAAAGGGAAAGCAGAACGATTTCATTGAAACCCTCTGGACGCACCTCCCCAAAAAAATCGGGCAGGAGGAGGCCGCTGAAAACGTACGCATCCAGGCCGCCCAACTCCTGCCGACGGAACAGTCCTTTTACCGTTATCAGGGTTCACTCACCACGCCTCCCTGCTCTGAAGGTGTGGTCTGGTCGGTCATGAAAACCCCTGTTGAAGTGTCTGAAGAGCAGATATCCAGGTTCACCACCGCGATCCATGATAATGCCCGGCCTGTTCAACCTTTGAATGAAAGGGTTATTCTTGAGTGGCAATACTATCATTAGCACGAAAGAGAACAGGTCCCATCTATCTCGAACAGGAAGGATAATCCTATGAGGGAACACATTGCGGCCATTTCAAAGAGGGGCAGTCAGACAATCCGCCTGGCCTCTCTGATTCTGCTTCTCCTGTGGTGCATGATGCAGCCTGTCGGGGCTGAGAATCAAAAAGGTGAAAACAGGGACGCGATCGTCAAGATCTATACGGTGAACAGCATACCCGACTATTTTAATCCCTGGAGAATGTTGACCACAAACAATATCACCGGATCGGGATGCATTATCCATGGGAACAGAATCCTGACCAATGCACATGTGGTGGCGAACCAGACATTTATTCAGGTCCGGCGATACGGACAGGCGAAACGTTACAACGCCCGCGTCCTGAGTATCTCCCATGAAGCCGATCTGGCGCTCCTGACTGTGGAAGATGAATCATTCTTTTCCGGGGTCGTGCCGCTGAAATTTGGCCCCTTACCTGAGACACAGCAGGAAGTCCTGGTCTACGGGTTTCCCTTTGGTGGAGATTCCCTGAGTGTGACCAAGGGGGTACTCTCACGAATCGAACATCGAAATTATGTCCATAGCAGTCATTACCTCCTGGCTGGACAGATTGATGCCGCCATCAATCCCGGAAACAGCGGAGGCCCTGTGCTGGTCAGGAATCGGGTGGTGGGGGTGGTGATGCAGTCTCACAGTCCGGGCCGCTCAGAGAACATCGGTTACATGGTTCCCACGCCGGTGATCAAACATTTTCTCAAGGACATTGAGGACGGACGTTATGACGGTTTTCCCAAGGTCGGGCTGGCCACACAAAAAGTTGAAAATCCTGACATGAAACGCAAGTATGGCCTGAGCGAGACCCTCACAGGAGTTGTGGTCAATCATATCTTTCTGGGGTCTCCGGCCGAGACCATTATCAAGAAAGATGATATCTTGCTCGCTGTGGATGGGCATCCTATCGGAGATGACGGGACCCTGGAATTTCGTCCCAAGGAACGGACAAATTTCACATACTATGTTGATCTCCACCAGATGGGGGAGAACGTAAACCTGAAGGTTTTAAGGGAAGGAGAGATCAAGGAGATTACCCTCGCTCTGAGTAAAACAATGAATGATTTCCTTCTTGTTCCCATGGAGCAGTACGATCAAGGCCCCAGATACTTTATCTTTGGAGGCATTGTTTTCAGTCCTCTCACAAAAAACTACCTGAAACGCTGGGGCAAGGGTTGGCAGAACAAAGCACCCAAGGATCTGATCGTGGAGCTGTCAAACTGGACCACTAAGGAAAAAAGAGAAATCGTGGTGGCCACACAAGTACTGGCTGCGGATATTAACAAAGGGTATCATGACTTCAACAGCTGGACTGTCACAGAGGTAAACGGTCAAACATTTAAAGACTTCAATGAATTTTTTAACCTTGTGACAACTTCTGAGGAACCGTTCATGATTTTCAAGAACCGAAAAGGATTTCAGATTGTCATCGACCGGGAAGAAGCCCGGGAGAGCCACGAAAGTATTCTTCAGACATACCGGATCAAGGAAGACCGTTCTCCGGACATGATAGATTTGCACGGAAATGAGAATAAATGAGTCACTCCAACTTTTATCATGAAAGGTGAAACCATGTTATGTCAATGTATGAAAAACATCACCCAAAATTGTTTGTTGTTTGCACTCCTTTTGGCACTGGCCGGCTGTGCAGAATTTCAGGGCATGTCCGGCTCGGACATTTTCCAGGCAGTACTCAGCCCTTCAACAGGCACGGCACTGGATGAACAGACTGTGGCATCGGGGCTGAAAGAGGCCCTCCGTGTGGGCACGGAACGAACCGTGGAGGTCACATCCAAACCGGACGGATTTCTGGCAAACCCCCTCATTCACATTGCCCTGCCCGAACAATACCAGACCATGGCGCGGGCCCTGCGAACCATGGGACTGGGCAGTCAGGTGGATGCCCTTGAAGACTCTATGAATCACGCTGCTGAACTGGCGGCCGGGGAAGCCAAGACGGTCTTTATCGACGCGATTTCTCAGATGACCCTTGCCGATGCCTACGGGATCCTGAACGGGGGAGACACCGCGGCCACGGACTACTTCCGGGACCGAACCTCTGGCACTCTGCGGAACCGCTTCCAGCCTATTGTGGAAAGCAAAATGGGGGAGGTAGGCCTTTACCGGACCTACAATCAGCTGATGGACAGCTATACGGCCCTTCCCCTGACCACCAAGCCGCCTCTTGATCTGGACGAGTATGTCACAGAGAAATCACTAGACGGGCTCTTCACTGTCCTGTCACAGGAGGAGCAGAAGATTCGGGAGGATCCCGCAGCCCGAACCACAGAGCTTCTTCGTCAAGTCTTCAGCCAATGATTTTTCACTCGCATAGCGAGTGGTACTATGAAGCCCCTGGAGGATGGATTCGCAAAAAGTCATATTTCCCCTCCCCTCGCGGGAGGGGATAAAGGGGAGGGGGATGCTGAATGATTGAAATATAAATGCTTTTCACCCTCACCCCACCCCTCTCCCATCAAGGGAGAGGGAGTTTTTTAGACTTTTTACGAATGCATCATTTTGGACACACAAAGAAAATGAACAAAAACTTGATAACGCAGTATCAGTCAAATCTCTTTGTGTCTACCACCTGACGTGGTCGTGTTAGATAAAGCCAATAACCTCTTGAGTTGAATGGGTAATAGGGCTATGGCAAAAGGGATGAGCGGACGAACATCGCCATGGATTGTGGCACACCGCGGATCCAGGTCTGATAGACCTGAAAACACACGTGCCGCGTTTGATAGGGCCCTCTCCTTCCCCATTGACGGCATAGAACTGGATGTGCAGATGACCAAAGACCGGGTGCCCGTGCTTTTTCACGACAGGACTCTGGCCAAAATCATGGAAGGCAGAAAGAGGCTGGACGATTTTTCCTATGCCGAACTTGCATCCCTGGATTGGGGACAATGGTATTCACGTAAGTACCGGGGAGAACCTCTGCTCACTCTTGAAAAAGCCTTACAGCTCTACGGCAAAAAGACCCGCCTTTTCATTGAAATTAAATCCCGCGACAGGGATCGCAAATCAGGACGATCCCCTGTTCTGACTTCACGGGTTTTAGACTTGATCCGAAAGAGGGTCCCCCGGAAATATCTCAAAAATATTTTTCTTCTCTCCTTTGATTCGGAGGTGCTGAGCCTCGCTCAGGTAAAATCTCCCCGCTTGAACTATGTTTTCAACCTGAATGAACCGGTATCCCTTTCCGGAAGACGCCGGCTGGACATGGAGACTCTCCATGCTGTATGTGTGCCCATCCGGGCGCTGACTCCTCGTTTTACAGAGTCCGCACACAGGAGAGGTCTTGCCGTGATGACCTATGCCTGCAATATACCGGCACAGGTCAACAAGGCACTGGCATTGAATCCGGATGTGATAATGACCGACAAGCCTGGATGGCTTGTGAATTATCTTCTTGCTCAAGGACTTGGCTGATGATTCGAGATCCCGAAAAACTGGGAAACGGCCCCTTCGACCTGCTGGTGATCGGCGGAGGCATTTATGGGGCCTGGACCGCCTACGATGCGGCGCTCCGCGGATTAAAGGTCGCACTGGTTGAGAAAAATGACTGGGCCTCGGGCACCTCCTCGGCTTCTTCCAAACTGATCCACGGAGGGCTTCGATACCTTAATCAGTTCAGGTTCGGCCTGGTCAGAACATCTCTTGAAGAGCGGAGACTGCTGACCAGACTGGCCCCGCATCGCGTGCATCCTTTGCGCTTCCTGATCCCGATTTACAGAGAAAGCCTGGTGGGCATGTTCCGTATGGGAATCGGCCTTGGGCTCTATGATCTGCTCGCAGGAAGAAATCAGCCGGTCCGTTCTCATGAAACACTGACATCCAGGGAAATCTTATCCGCCTACCCCTTTCTTAAGCCGGAAGGTCTGCGCGGGGGATATACCTACGGGGACTGCCAGATGGATGATGCCCGGTTCACGCTCGAGATCGTTCAGGGTGCTGATGCGGCAGGTGCAGCGGTGGTCAATTATGCCGAAGCCGGTGCCCTCATCATCAAGGGGGACCGGGTAATGGGTGCCATGGTGACAGACCGGGAGGAAGGGAAGGAAATAGAAGTATTGGCCTCGGTCGTTGTCAATACGGCCGGGCCCTGGGCGCCGGATTTCAGCGGCGATCCCGCCCGCCGGGACTTCGTCCGCCTCACCAAGGGTGTGCATCTTGTAATGCCTCCTCTTCCGACCCGGGATGCCATGCTGATCATGGTCAAACAGGACAAGCGGATTATGTTTATGATTCCCTGGTACGGCAAGACCCTCCTCGGCACCACGGACACGGATTTTCGAGGCCGCCCGGACAACGTCTCTGTTGACGAGGAGGATATCCATTATCTTCTGGCCGAAGCCAACCGAAACTTCAGCGATATAACATGGGACAGCTCATCCATCCTGGGACAGTTTGCAGGGCTTCGGGCCCTTCGAAACCAGCCGGGAAAACTCCCTTCTTCGGTGACGCGGGAATGGTCGATCGTCAAGCCGAGGGAGGGGCTTCTGATTTCTGTGGGCGGCAAATTCACGTCTGCCCGAGCCGATGCCGCAAAACTCGTCAACCGTGTCATGAAAGTCCTGAACAAGTCTGCAGAAGGAGGGACGCCGACGGAATCACGGGCCTTTCCCTGGAGCCCTGGGGAAGACTTCACGGAATGGAGAGAAGAGACCATCCGCAGGGGACTCTCATTAGGCCTGGACCCCGAAACAGCGGAGTGGAGCACAGACCGATACGGGACTTCAATCACAAACATCCACGAACTCATCAAAAAAGATGGGGGACTGGCTGCCCGCCTTGTTCCGGACCTGCCCTTCTGCAGAGCAGAGATCGTCCAGGGTGCAGGATCTGAGATGGCCGTCGGCCTTGAGGATCTGCTCCGCCGTCGCATACCGCTTCTCATCCTGTCACAGGTGGACCGGAAGACCCTGGAAGACGCGGCGTCCCTGGCTGCACCCATGCTGGGCTGGACCGCGGAAAAATCTGAACAGGAAATCAATGGTATCCTGGGCAATTGGGGACCCCCATGATTCTTTCAGCGGCGGTGGATCTTGGGAGTTCACGTTTCAAGGCCGCCGTCCTTGACGAGGCGGGGACACTTCATGACATGAAACGTGTCCCTGCACCGCCTCTCACCGGCAGCGGTTTGATCCGGGAGGGGGACGGGCCCGCCTACCTGGACGCAGCAACAAATCTTCTGAAAGATCTTCTTACCGGCCTGCCGAAAGAAGTACCCATAGGACTTGCCTCACAGCGTTCGACCTTTCTTCTCTGGGACAAAGAGACGGGTGTACCTGTGACCCCCCTGGTCTCCTGGCAGGACCGCCGCGCAGATGCTTGGTGTAAAGCGAAAGAGGACACCACCGCTGGCCTTGTCCAGCGCACAGGCCTCCTCCTCTCCCCTCATTATGCGGCTCCCAAAATGGCCACTCTCTTTACCATGGACCGGAACTTGAGAGAGCGTGCAACATCGGGATCCCTGCTCTTCGGTACCCTTGAGACCCATCTCCTCTGGAACTGGACCTCACAGAGAGTTCACGAGACCGATCTCTCCATGTCCGCACGGACCTTGCTCGTTGATCCCCGCACCAGTGAATGGTCTGATCCGCTTCTCCGTTTCTTTGAGATCCCCCGACCCCTTCTTCCGGCAATCGTATCCACCTGGGGAAGGACGATTCCCCTTGATTGGGGAGGCCTCATCTCTGCAACGGTAACGGACCAGGCAGCCAGTGTCCTGGCGGTGATGGATGATTCATCCGATCTCCTGATCATCAATCTCGGCACCGGAGGATTTGTCATCACGCCGACCGGTGCGGAAATGAAGGAGATCCCCGGTTATCTTTCCGGCCCCCTGTCCCAGGCACCGGACGGAAGCAGGGAGTTTGCACTGGAAGGGACCATCAATGGCATCGCCCCTGCCCTTGCAGACCTGCAGGATGAAACCGTGACCTTGACAGACACCGATCCCCTGCCGAACCACTTCTGCTTACCCGACACCGCAGGGATCGGTGCTCCCCACTGGCTGGCGGATATGGGGTCTCTTTTTTCCGAGCCTCCGGACAACCTGACACCTTCTGACCGGAAACGGGTCATCATGGAAGGGATTATTTTCAGGATCGTTGAAATTGTTCGTGATCTGTGCGGGAGAAAAGTGCCTTCAAAGGTTCTATTGTCCGGGGGACTGTCCAATGAAACGTTCATTCAACTGGGCCTCTCCTCCTGCCTGGGTCATGCCGTTCAAATCGTTAAAGAGAAAGAGACCACCCTTCTCGGTGCGGCCCGCCTGGCCGCCCCCCGGCGAGACTGGCCTCCCCCTGACTGCCGGAGAGTGAACCCCGGCTCAGAGGGCCGATACCTTGAGGAAAAATTCTTACGGTGGCAGGAATGGCTGCGACAAGAGATCGGGATTCACCGCCGCGTCCATTCCTGACAGTCTCTTCCGGGTTTGAGCCTGAGATGTAAAGAATCCACGCCCAGAGGACGTTGGGTTGATCTCCCATCTGTAAGGGGGGTATCTTTGTTCAGAATTCCCCTTTAGCAAAGGGGGGGAGAAAACAACCCTAAAAAAAAGGAGAGAGGATCGTGTCACCGGGGCATCATCCGTGTTAACACCCTTCATAAATCTTCAGATCACCTTCTGAAAAGAGTACAAAACGAACCTCGGCCATGTCGTTCTCTTTGAGAAATTCTTTTACCGCAGAGAGGGCGATCCCTGCGGCCTGGTCAATGGGGAACCGGTAGGCGCCTGTGCTGATGGAAGGAAAGGAGATAGACCGGATGTGATTCTCCGCGGCCAGGCCCAGGCTGTTCCGGTAGGCATTGGATAAGAGCTCCTTTTCGTTCCTCTTTCCCCCGGACCAGACCGGCCCCACGGTATGGATCACATAGGCGGCCTTGAGGTTCCCTCCGGAGGTGATGACCGCCTCCCCGGTGGGGCACCTCCCCTGCCGGGCCACAATCGCCTTGCACTCCTCCAGGATCTTCGGCCCTCCGGCCCGGTGGATGGCCCCGTCCACACCGCCCCCGCCCATGAGGGAAGAATTGGCAGCATTGACAATGGCCTCGGTGTCGGCTTGAGTGATATCCCCCCGGGCCAGAGTCAGCTTTGTCTTTCCTAGGGTTGTCTCCATGACGATCTCCTCAGGATAACGGGTGTCAGACACCAAGGTGTCTGACACCCGTTATTTATTCTTTATCTTTACCAGGGTGGCCCCCCATCCCCCCTGTTGGGGCGGCGCCTCTGAAAATGAGAGGACATAGGGGCTCT
>CAJICE010000013.1_pt1 | contig 74591 bp, 75 predicted proteins | sample 9199531 | NCBI WGS metagenome assembly CAJICE01 (sample SAMEA7708327, study PRJEB35096) | sediment metagenome | biome: marine neritic benthic zone biome [ENVO:01000025]; feature: sediment [ENVO:00002007]; material: shallow marine sediment [ENVO:03000034] sea grass bed [ENVO_01000059] ... | reverse complement strand
GTGCACGTTCGCAGCGGAGGCGGCGCAACCGACGACGGTGACGAAACGGGCAGCACGCTCACCGGGTTGGGCAATTTGATTGTCGGCTACAATGAACCGCCCACGGACATCCCCGGCAATACCTGGGGAGTCAACAGGACAGGTTCCCACAACCTCATTGTAGGGAATGGACATAATTACACAAGTTATGGAGGCTTCGCCGCCGGTCAGCATAATTATATTTCCGGTATTTTTTCAAGCGCCGCTGGAGGCAACTTCCACACGGTCAGTGGCAACTATGCAAGCGTCTGCGGAGGCATCCTGAACACCGCAAGCGGCTTCGGCTCGTCCGTCAGCGGCGGAGTCCAGAATATTGCGAGCGGCGAAAAAGCCAGTATCAGCGGGGGTGTGGATAACATCGCATTCGGCTTCGGATCGTCTGTCAGCGGCGGAGTCCAGAACAATGCCAGCGGCGAAAAATCCAGCATCAGTGGGGGAGGCGTAAATACTGCGAGCGGCTTCGGATCGTCCATCGGCGGAGGAATAGAGAACATTGCCGGCGGCTTTTATGGAAGTGTCACTGGGGGGTTGGAGAACGTTGCGAGCGGCGATTTTTCCACTGTGAGCGGGGGTGCCAGCCGCCTGGCTCCCGACCATTCTGACTGGGCTGCCGGAAGTTTATTCGAGGACCAATAAATTACCGAACGACTTAAGGGTCTGACCCTTAAGGTGTTATAGGGTGATAAAAAAGGGCTTACGAAATATCGTAAGCCCTTTGATTTCTGGGGGGCCGTCGGGGGATCGAACCCCGGACCCGCTGATTAAGAGTCAGCTGCTCTGCCAGCTGAGCTAACGGCCCATGTGATTTCGTCCCAAATACTCCATCTGCTGCGTTGCTTCGAGTTTCTCGTCGCTGCAGCGTACGAATCAGTACGCCTCACTCCTCGAAACTCTCGCACCTTGCATCTGAAGCATTTGTAACAAAATCACTTTTCTATTTTAGTTTTTATATTTAACAGGGAACGGTTTCGGTTTTTCTATTTGCCAATACCCGATCCCCAATCCCCTGTATTTATTTTGGCGCGCCCGGCAGGACTCGAACCTGCGACCTGCGGATTCGAAGTCCGACGCTCTATCCAGCTGAGCTACGGGCGCAGTTTAAAACTTGGGGTATGCTTTCCACTCCGAAACTCCGTTTCGGAGCGCCGCAATCACCGCTTTACACATCTTTGCCGCCTTCGGCGGCTATACATTAAGGTATCTTGGGGTGAGTGAGGGGAATTGAACCCCCGACCTCAAGGGCCACAACCTTGCGCTCTAACCAACTGAGCTACACCCACCGTATATTTGAAATAAAAGATTAGACATTGGAAAATCGGTTTCGCTTTTCTGTTTACCGGTCCCCAGTCCCCAATCCCTGTATCTGTTTCTGGCGCGCCTGCAGGGATTCGAACCCCGGACCCACGGCTTAGAAGGCCGTTGCTCTATCCAACTGAGCTACAGGCGCCGAGCTTGACAATCGGAATGACTGTTTCCCAATACCGGGAAAAAATGGTCGGGGCGAGAGGATTTGAACCTCCGGCTCCCTGCTCCCAAAGCAGGTGCGCTACCAGACTGCGCCACGCCCCGCCATCAGGCTTATCCGTCCTGATTTATCCAGGTCCAAAACCCAAATGATAAATATAACGGCTTTATCAATTAAAATCAACCTTTTTCCTTCCCGGAGACCTCTGTCAGGATTTTTGTGGCCTTCTCAATGGCAATGGCCCGGTGGCTGATCTTGTTTTTAACGGTACTCCCCAATTCGGCAAAGGTCTTGTCGCTGTCCGGTTCAATAAAGAGCGGATCATAACCGAAACCTTCCCCCCCTCTCAGCTCCCTGGCGATCAGCCCTTCACATCTTCCCTCCACCACAGAAACCTTTCCGGAAGGCATGGCGATGGCAATGACACAGACAAACCGGGCCGTCCTCTTTTTCATGGGCACATCCTTGAGTGCCTCAAGGAGTTTCCGGTTGTTCTCCTGAGGTGTGGCATTCTCTCCGGAGTAGCGTGCTGACTTCACACCGGGCCTCCCATTCAGTGCATCCACCTCCAGGCCGGAATCGTCGGCCAGGGTGATGCGGCCGGTGAGCTTGGCAATGGTCAAGGCCTTTTTTCTTGCATTCTCCTCAAAGGTCAGCCCGTCCTCCAGGATCTCAGGGATATTCTTTAAATCATTCATGGAGATGACCCGGAAATCCGTGTCTTTCAGGATCTGTATGATCTCTTTGATCTTGTTCGGATTATTGGTGGCTACAACCACGTCCATATCAATCCCTTACAGAATCTCCCCGAGGAGTTGCTGCTGGATTCCGGTCAGTTCCTGAATCCCCTTTTCCGCATAGGTGAACATGGTCTCCATCTCCTGCTTGGTAAAGGGTTCACCTTCGGCAGTGCCCTGCACCTCGACAAAACGACCGTTCCCGGTCATGATAATGTTCATGTCCACCTGCACCGCGGCGTCCTCATCGTAACACAAGTCAAGAAGGGCCTCCCCGTCCAGGATGCCCACACTGATCGCGGCCAGCGTATCAATGACGGGAATCTTCCGGATCAATCCGCCCCGTCTCATCCAGTCCAGGGCATCCACCATAGCGACAAATGCACCGGTGATGGATGCGGTCCGGGTCCCGCCATCGGCCTGGAGCACGTCGCAATCCACCAGGATGCTCCGTTCACCCATTTCGGCCATGTTCACCACGGAACGGAGGGACCTCCCGATGAGCCTCTGGATTTCGTAGGTCCGTCCCCCAACCTTCCCTTTGGAAGCCTCCCGCATGTTACGCTCATTGGTGGACCGGGGAAGCATGCCGTATTCGGCAGTGATCCACCCTCGTCCTGAGTCCTTGAGAAAGGGCGGGATCCTCTCTTCTACCGAGGCCGTACAGATCACGCGGGTTTCACCCATCTCGATCAATACCGATCCCTCGGCATGGCGAATATAATTACGGGTCATTTTGATGGGCCTCAGGGCATCCATTGCCCGGCCATCCACTCGAACCATTGACACCTCGTTCTGCACGAAAAAGCATAGGCGAAACCATTTCCCGGGGAATTTCCGCGGATGATTCCGCCTACTTCTATTCTATTCTGCGATTAGGCCTAGACCTTTTAAACCCAGATTATACTATTGACTTTGAAAGATGGAGTCAAGCACTATTCTCGTTGACACCCTTCCCGCCTCACCCTGCCGCTGTAGAAGTTGCTCCCCTATGTATTTTCCTGAATTTCCAAAGAGTTCGGGAACCTGCGTGCTGTTTCCGCCGGGCTGATGCAAGATGTCCGGGATGCACCGCCCCGGTCCGGAACGGGATATTTTGCCTGGCACCGAACTACCCACAAACAAGCTGAATTTCAAATCCCCTCGATTGCTGAAAGGAGCTTTCCCTGATATATTTCTAGGTAAGATGTGATCTCAATCACAATGAATCAGTTTCGTTAAGACATACTCTCAGATAGAGAGACCGATCCAAGGAAGATCATGGTGGGGGAAGGATTCACCCCCTCTGCAGAAGGGAGGGAATATCATGGCACAACAGGTTAAATTGAATAAGAAGGAAGATTTGGAAAGGCTCATCGAGAGGTGGAAAGCCCGTCAGGAAGAGACAGGGAGGAATGCCAGGGCACTTCATGACAAGACCGAGAGCTATTTTGTCCAGATCATGGCCAATGCGATCCGGCAGGATGCTGAGAAACATGAGCAGATCCTCAAAGCGGTTCTCGACTGCATGGATTGTACCGTCACGATTACTCCCGATGAACTGGGGGAACTCTCCGAACTCCTCGATGCACATCTGGATGTGGAGAGGAAGACGGAAGAACTGGCACAGGTGGCTCTCAAAAAACGGCAGCATTATATTACGACCTATCTCCTCAAGTATCTCCTTGAGGATGAAAAGAAGAATTTTGCATTAATGAAACTGCTGAATGAATTTAAGGGCCAGATCTATCCTTACGCCTGAACCAGTTCCTGACCGGGCCTGATTTCAGGGAATGATATATATTCTCCCTTCTCCTGGGGGGACAGGGTGATCAGATGCATACCCCTGCCCCGGGGCTGGGGTACATGCAAATGCGCATAACGGAACCTGAAATTTTCCTCACTCCGTGACGTATGGTTTTGGAAAAGACAAAATCCAAAGATTTCCCGTTATCCCGTCCTTCGTTGTCATAAATTTCACCTATTTTAAAATAGACCGCCTTTTGCGACCTTTTTGATCTGTTATTCCATATTTTGCCTGGCACCGAATTTCACCCGACCTTTTTGATCTGTTATTCCATATTTTGCCTGGCACCAAGACCGCCTTCCGAACTCCCCGATATTTTGCCTGGCACCGAACTCCGTTTTGCCTGGCACCGAACTCCGGGACCGGAATATTTTGCCTGGCACCGTAAAATACCGTTTCATATTTTGCCTGGAACCGAACTCCCCGAACTCCGGGACCGGAATAATTTGCCTGGCACCGTAAACCGAACTCCGGGACCGGAATATTTTGCCTGGCACCGTAAAATACCGTAAAATAAACGTTGGATGGAGAGATCAACTGTGCTAATTTAACACAATGATTTATAAAGGGAAAAGGCTCACCAAACCCTGAACTCCTGGTTTTAATGATACCAGGTAATGAATGTGATGGTTGATGAGATGACCACCCGACATTCCATGTTGTTCGCTCTGCTCCTTCTGATCGGAACCCTTGCTCTTTATTTGCCTTCCGTGCATTTCGATTTCACCCTGGATGATCCTCTGCTCACAACCCTGAACCAGGATGTGGTGGATTTCCGTGGAAACTATGGTCACTTTTTTACCACAAATCTCTTTTCCGGGACATCCCTGGATCAGGAAAACAGATATCTTTACCGTCCCCTCCTGAAATTATCAATCGGTCTGAATTATCAAATTGCGGGCTACAGATTTCACCCCTATGCGTTCCACCTGACCAATATTATTTTGTACGGGATATGCGTGGTCGTTGTTTTTTACCTGATTCATGCCATGTCTCTATCCCTCGGCAAGGGACGCCTTCTTTTTGCTTTCCTTGCGGCCCTTCTGTTTATGGTCTTCCCTTCCCATCTTGAATCTGTCTGCAATATCAAACACCGGGAAGAGATTATGGCCTGCCTGTTCGGGCTTTTGTCGTGGCAGGTGGTTCTTCGAGACCCCGGCGTCAAGGGAACCCGAATTCTTTTCGCGGGACTGATCGCACCCCTGTTATTCCTGCTCGCACTCCTCACCAAGGAGAGCGCCATCCTCCTCTTTCCCTGCATGATCCTCTGGGACTTCATCAGGAAGAGCGAACCCCTTCAAACCATAAAGCGGCCGGCCTTATTTTTTTATACGTTCTCACTTGCCATACTGATCTACCTGGCGATGAGATACAACGCCCTGGGCTCACTCACATACCCTGCGGGAACCCGAACCTTTTTCGGGCCCGATGAAGGCCTTCTGACCCGCCTGCTCGTTACCTCCAGAATCTTTGTGGAGTATTATCTATGGGACCAGCTGGTCACGCTAAAACTAAATCCCTTTTTCAGCTCCCGCTTTTTATTACTGGACACTGGGACTTACTTTTTGCATGCCCCGGCCTTGATCGTCCTGTGCGGGGCCTTGATCCTGTCGTTGTGGCGAGTGTTTAAAACAGGTTCTATCTATGCATTCTGGGTCCTCTTCTTCTTTATGACCTCTGTGCTGGCCTCGAATATTCTCCCCATCGGAACGGCCGGCGCGTTCAGGCTGATGTTCACGCCCTCCCTCGCTCTGTGTGTCCTCCTCCTCTTATCTTTCAGGATGGCAGCGCGTAGGATCAGCAAGGCTTTTAAGCTGCCCGATCGTGCATCAGAGATCATACCCGTGGTGCTGGCGATGAGCCTGGCTGTTTTCTATGGGTATAGGGCACACAAAAAGATGCCGATCTGGGAAAACGACGGGACCCTCTTCTCCTATTCGGTGATGGCCGAACCGAACAATCCCATCAGTCATTTTGCCGCTGGCCAGCATTACGGCAAGGCGGGAATCATGGATCAGAAACTCAAATTTTATGCGTCCAGCCTGGAAGTGTTCATGGCTCGGAAGGACCAGGAGAACTTATTTGAAGAACGGTCCAGGGATGCCTTCTCCGTGGCGGCAACAGAAATCGCTTTCAGTGAGGTCAACCGCAACCCGCAAAAGGCCATCGCCCTCGCGGAGGTTGCAATCGAACAATTCGAGAAGCTGCAGACGCTCCGGGACGGCAGACTCGATACGAATGTGGCCGCCCCCTACTATGTGAAGGCCCTGGCGTTCAAAAACCTCGGTGACATAGAAAAGAGCATCCAGACCTGCCGAACCGCACTGGCCATCACCTATCACCGCGGCATTGATCAATTGTTGAGGTCGCTGACAGCAGTCCCGTAGAGACCCCTCACAGGCTTCGCCCTTCCGCTTGATACTTCTCAGGGAATCCATTATGATAACAGCTATGACTTAATGGGTGTCAGACACCTCAAGTTCAATAATGGTGTCTGACACCCATTAAAGCAAAAACAGGAGCAGGCGATGGTCTACTTCAAACAAATTCTGATCGGCAATATGAGCAACTTCTCCTATCTCTTCGGCTGCAGAGATACCAAAACGGCGGCGGTGGTGGATCCGGCCTTTGACGTGGACAGGATATTCGAGCAGGCTGTCTCGGACGGTTTTACCATCAAATATATCTTTACGACCCATTCCCATTATGACCATATCGGGGGCCATACACGAATGATCGAGAAAACCGGGGCATCGGTTGTGGCCCACAGGCTGGCCCTGGACCCGCTCAGCAAAAATCAGATCCCCGTGGACATTGTGGTCGAAGACAATGATGAGGTCCAAGTCGGGAACGTACGGGTGAAGATCATCCATACACCGGGACATACACCGGAAGGCATATGCCTCCTGATAGATGGCCGTAAATTAGTGACCGGAGATACGCTCTTCATTGGAGACTGCGGCAGAACGGACCTGCCCGGAGGGAGTTCAAAAAAACTCTTCGGAAGCATTGAGAATAAGCTCAAGACCCTTGATGCGTCAGTTGAAGTCTACCCGGGACATGATTATGGGGAACGACCCTTTTCAACCATCGGTGAAGAGATGAAAAACAACCCGGCCATGAAGTGTAAAAATGTTGAAGAATTTAAGGCCCTGCCGTGACGCGTGACCTGTTAAGGTGTGGGTTGCTGGTGCGGTATGTTTTTGTTCAGTTCTTCCAGAGCTTCTTTTGATACCTTCCTTACAAAAAAATTCTCGTCCTCAAGTGCCTTTTCAATATAGGGGACGGCCCGTACATCACCGATTTGACCCAGTGCCCGGATCACACTTTTACGGACAATGTCGGAAGGATCCTCAAGGGCTTCCAATAAACTACCCAATGCAATCCTTGCCTTCAGCATACCAAGTGCTTTGGCCGTGCTCTTTCTAACCCTATCGTCTTCATCCAGCAGGAGTTCAACCAGGTAGACGGCACTCCCTTGATCCTGCAGAACTCCCAGGGCATAGGCCGCCTCACTTCTGACTGCCGGTTTCGGGTCACTCAGCGCATTGATCAGAGGAGATCTTGCTCTCGGATCCTTCATCTTTCCCAGGGAAAGGGCCGCCCGGGTTCTTTTCACCATATTTTTGGATTCCAGGTCCTGGATCAATTTCTCGATATCACTCATTCCTCTACTCCCTTACAACTCATTGTTTTGTTGTCGTTTTTATCAGGACTGGTGTGCGTAACCCGCTGATTATTATTATAACAAGAAATCTGTAATTTTAACAAGAATTAAGATCAAGGAAGGAATGTATTAAAATAGGGTCTACCCAAGGATGTTCTTCGCCGGGATGCCCGGATTCTCCTCTTGGAATCATTCCACCTGTATGGTTTTTTTATAGGTCCTTGCCTTGATCAGGGCATCCTCCATCTCTTTGATGGTGATGACCGCGGGATCGTAATAGACCGTATTGATCTCCATCAACCTGTAAAATCCGCTCTCAACCTTTTTGACTCCCTCGAGCCCTTCCAGGGCCGACTTCCCCACACCATATCAGGAGACTCCAAAAACCGCCTTGGAGGTTTGTTCATCAGCAAAGGCACTCCGGGCTGTTAACGGCAAGGCAAAAAACATGAAGATTGTTATGATGAATAGTAATTTATGTGTACGATCCATGATCTGATTCCTTTCGTGTTGTTTTTTTTATTCATTATACCACCTGCTATGCGAGCGGTGTGCTTTAATTGGTGTCAGACACCTTAAACTCATTTCATAAAGGTGTCTGACACCAATCAAATCCCTACTGGATCCCTGTAAAGCCTGAACACAGAACCCGCCATTGCCATGCGGCCGGGCCCCGTGATCAGATCATTCCTTCTGGTTGCAACACCAGGATTACCTGCTTCGAAGAAGGGGGCATTCGAAGTAGAAATTTGCATCGTTAATCACGATATGCCCCAATGCTTCGTGGGCCAGAACCTCATCGGCACTGGTCAGCTCAAAATTCACGATCCCGTCCCCATCCGGATCGTGTGCCATGAGCCCCTGATCCGTGAAAACAACCATCTTCACATTCCAGCGGCCTCCGTTGTAGTCTCGGTCTCCCGGGGCACTCTCCGCCACGCCACGTTGTCCCTCGAGTCCGCTCATCCCGAAATTATAAAGGATGTCCGTAGACTGTAAAGGGGGCGACTTAAAGGTCGCAGATGTAAGAACGGTGTTATAAATCTCCCCATTTGCCCACAAGGCCTGGGAAACCCGCATGGCAGCATTCTCACTCTTTGCCAGGACGGTTGAAACCGCGGCAGCACTCACCAACCATAAAGCGATTACGACTATGCTTGAGATCTTTTTCATATCTATCACCTCCTTTCTGAATCTGTCTCATGCTATAGAGATATACCCCATAAAATTCACAAAAAAGTCACGAAATCATTCTTTTTTCATCACAAGTGCCCCTCCACACCCAGCCGGCTTTGAATGGGTGTCAGACACCGAGGTTTTCAATAGGTGTCTGACACCAGATAAAGAGGGAGATGGTCAAGGAAGGTTGTCTATCAGGCTTCGGTCCTGTAAACAGGAAGCTGAAAGGTAAAGGTTGTCCCTGCATTGAGTTCGCTCAGGACCTCAATATGGCTGCCGTGAAGTTCGATGATCCGCTTGGTGATGGCCAGGCCCAGGCCTGCGCTATCGGAATCTTCCCGATCCTGTTCCTGGACGCGGTAAAAACGGTCAAAGATATAGGGAACATGTTCCTTGCTGATCCCGTATCCGTCATCCATAACCTGCACGGTGACCATGGATACTTCAGGGTGAAGACTCAGGGTGACCGTACCGCCCTCTTTCGTGTATCTCAGGGCGTTATCAATAAGATTCTGAATGGCCCGTTCAATCATCCCCAGGTCACCAAACACAAAGGGAAGGTTCTCAGGAAAGGCTGTTTGCAGTTTGACTTTCTTATTTTCAGCATGAAATTGAAATTTCTGCACAATATCCTGGACCAGTTCTCCAAGGTGAAACGGTTCTGCTTTAAGGGGTTTTTCCTGGGCGTCCAGTTTGGCCAGCTCAAAAAGTTCCTGGACAAGTTTCCCTAACCGTTCAGAGTGTTTGATCGCCGTTTTGAGATAACGTTCTTTCTCCTCCGGCACCATTTCGTTCCCCTTCAAGTGTAATGTCTCAAGATATCCCTGCAGGGACGTCAAGGGGGTACGGAGGTCATGGGAAACATTGCTCACTAATTCACGGCGAAGATTGTCAGACTGCCTGATTTTATTCATCTGATGAATGATACGGTCCGACATCTGCTCAAAGACCTGCCCAAGAAGGCCGATCTCATCACCGGAACCTGTTTCAGAGCGGCTTTTGATCTTGACCGGTTTGTTAAAATCACTCTTTTTGAAGTTTTCCATTTCTGATGTCAGCCTGCTGAGCCTGCGTGTTAACACATTAAACAGGAAGAGTCCGGTCATCAGCACAAAGATCAGAGCCGCAATCGCGACCCACATACTCAAACGGAGGATATAGTTGCCCTGAAGCATCTGTGAAATGGAATCGTACTTCTCACCGCCCAGAATGATGTAGAGATATCCTTCCAAAGGCCCCTGCAATGGGATCGGTGACACAGAGAAGGCTTTTTTCCGTCCCGGGTTTCTCGGGTCGTCTCCCAGAATCGGTAAGTGATCGGCCCCTTTCAGGAATTGCTTGAGCGGCCCCAGTGCAACAACATCGCGTTTCACTTTGCCTGGCGGAGCAGAATAAGAGAGAATCTTCCCCTCAGGGTCCAGGAGATAGACCTCAATATTATGGTTAATATGCATGAGCATATCAAAGCTTTCCTTGAGCGCCTTTTCATTGATCTTCCCGTCCTGAATAAAGAACTTCTGGGAGACCAGGTATTCCGCCAGCTGATAATTCAGCCGCTGGGCGCCTTCCTGGATATAGAGCCGGGTGGTGAAGAGAGTCAGAATGATATAGAGCAGGCCGATGACGATGAAAAGGCCCAGCAGGATGGCTGCAAACTTTGCATAGAGCGTCTGGAACATGAGGTCTCTCTTGTTATTTCTACCTGATTGGTGTCAGACACCATTCGGTGTCTGACACCACTTGAAGCCTTATCCCCATTCCTCGGAAAACTTATACCCCACCCCCCATACGGTCAGGATGTACCGCGGGTGGGAGGGATCTGCTTCAATCTTTGTCCTCAGCCTGTTGATATGGGAGTTGACGGTATGCTGATAGCTTTCAAAGCCGTACCCCCAGACCGATTCCAACAGCTGGTTCCGGGTATAAACACGGCCCGGGTGACTGACAAAGTGAAGGAGCAGATCGAATTCCTTGGCGGTCAGGTGTACGGGCTGACCTTTTTGCGTGACCGTCCGCTTCTCCGCATCGATCATCAGGTCCCCTTTGCTGATCTCTTTGATTTCAGCCTGTTCCGGCCCGGACCCAAGGGCTTCCAGACGGCGAAAGATCGCCTTGACCCGGGCAACCAGTTCGCGGATGCTGAAAGGTTTGGTCAGGTAGTCGTCAGCACCGATCTCCAGGCCCAGCACACGATCCAATTCTGAAGATTTGCATGTGAGCATGAGGATAGGTGTGTAGTGGCTTTTCGAACGGACACGCCGGCAAATCTCCAGCCCGTCTATCCCCGGCAGCATCACATCCAGAATAATAAGATTGAACGATTGTGAGGTCGCCTTCTCCAGCCCTTTTGTCCCGTCGTGGACAAGGGTCACGTCATATCCTGTATCCTGAAGATGATCTTCGAGGAGTTGGGCAATATCTCTATCGTCTTCGATGATTAGAATTTTATTTGGCAAGATGGTGACTCCCGCTCAGATGGATTCTTATAACTCTTAACATAAGATCATATTGAAAAAAAGAGAAAACTTCAACTTTCAGGAGACCGATGGTGAGGCTCCCGGTAGGGGGGTGTCAGACACCAATGGTGTCTGACACCATTGTCCACCCTTTCTGTTGCATTCCGGACCTTTTTGGCTTACACTGGCTGTTTAAAAATCCAGCCACACAGGAGAGACCATGCGACTGCAACACTTCATCATCATGTTTTTGTTGATCTTCCCATGTTTTGCCCAGGCAGAAGAGATGAACAAACACGTAAACCTTGAATACACACTGGACGTCTCCTTTGATCTACCCAACTCAAAGGTCATGGGCCAGGCATTGATTAATGTGCATAAAGACCGGAAACTGGTTTTTTCAACCGGAGGGCTCAGGATCAGGAATGTGACATTGAATCAGCGTGATATGAACCACAACATAGAGGATGGAACCCTCAAGATTCAGCCCCATGAAGACGGGACCCTCACCATCGACTATGAAGGTCTGTTTATTGATGAGGGGCCGCCCACAGAAAGAAACGCGGGTGTGGTTCCGAGCGTCATCGATGAACGGGGAATCTCACTGACCGGGATCTGGTATCCCCGGCCGGATCGCCTGGCCACCTACCATCTCAGGGCAACCCTCCCAAGGGGATACGAGGCTCTTTCTGAGGCAGAGAAGATAGAAAAGAGGGAGACGAACGGAGGTCTGGAATTCACCTTTGAATTTCTTCATCCGGTAAGCGGAATCAGTCTTGCTGCCACCGACAGATACGAGGTGATCCATGACCGGACAATGGGTATTGACCTCTATGCCTATTTTTTCAAAGAGGACCGGGAACTTGCCAGGACCTACATGGGGCATGCAAAAAAGTATCTGGAGCGGTACAGGGAAATGCTAACCCCCTACCCGTACAAGAGGTTCACCATTGCGGAAAACTTCCTTGCTTCAGGTTATTCCATGCCCACTTACACCCTTCTGGGGCAGTCCATGGTCAGGCTCCCCTTTATTGTGGAAACGTCCCTTGGGCATGAAATCCTTCATCAATGGTTCGGGAACTATGTTTACATTGACCTGGAGCAGGGGAACTGGGCAGAGGGATTGACCACCTATCTTTCAGACCACCTGTATGAAGAGGACAAAGGGAAAGCATGGGAATACCGGAAGGAGATCCTCAATGAATACGACAGTTATGTGAACCCGGAGAATGAATTCCCTCTCAAGGAGTTCAAGGGAAGAGCGGACCCTGCGTCCAGGGCCATCGGGTACGGCAAGGCCGCCATGATCTTTCACATGCTGAAGAGGACCGCGGGAGAGGAAACCTTTATGGCGTCCCTGAGGGACCTGATCAACCAGTATCCTTATCAGAAGGCCTCATGGCAGGACATCATGGCGTTGTTCGAGAAACAACAGGGGGAAGTTCCGGAAGGGTTCTTCAGTCAATGGGTGGATGAGAAAGGGCTTGCCTCACTGAGTCTGGAGAATACCTCTGTCCGGTGGAAGAGAAACAAGTTTGAGATCACCTTTGATCTGATGCAGCAAGGGAATGTTTACACACTTGACGTGCCCGTTAAAATTATCTTGAGCGGGGGCGGCAGTACCGAGGAGATCGTCAGGATCGATAAGGAGAAAAACCCGATCACCCTCTCTTCCCAACAGGAACCGAGAATCCTTGTGGTGGATCAGAATTATGACCTTGCGAGAAGATTGGCCGTTGAGGAGTCCCCGCCAGTGCTGTCGAAGCTTCTGGCAGAAGAGAAGCCGCTGATTGTCCTGCCTGTCACTCAGGAAGAGATCTATACCCCGATCATTGATGCCTTCAATGAATCCGGTGAGATTGAGACCATGAATGCTTCTGATCTCAAAGATGGCGAGGTCCGGTCCAGAAGTCTTCTGCTTCTTGGTAACAACAACCCTGTTCTCATGCGTCTCTACGGTAAGACCGACAACCTTTCCGGGGGCCTGGCCCTTGAGGTCAGGAAGAGCCCCTGGGACCCGGACCTGGCAATCGGGATTGTGCATGCAGAATCCAGGGAGGAAGCCGTGGCGGCCGCACGCAAGATCTTTCACTACGGAAAATACAGCCGGCTCTCTTTTGACAAGGGAAGAAACCGGCTCAAAAAGATAGACGAAACGGAGCGGGGGATCCGGGAGGTGCTGAGACAGGAAGAGGTCTCCGCCATGGATCTTTCGTCCCTTAAAACACTCTCGCAGATCATCGAGGATGGGGCAGATAAAAAGATTATCTACGTGGGTGAAAAGCACGACAATTTTGCCCATCACAGGGTCCAGCTGAAAGTCATTGAACGTATCTTTTCGAAAAACCCCAAGGTGGCCATCGGCATGGAGATGTTCCAGAGGCCCTTCCAGGAGACTCTCGATGCCTATGTGGCCGGGACTATCGAGGAACGGGAGTTCCTGAAGAGTTCCGAATATTTTGACCGCTGGAGGTTTGATTATAACCTCTACAAACCGATTCTCGATTTCGCCCGTGCAAACAGGATCCCCGTCGCGGCCCTGAATACGCGGCGGGAGATTACCAAAAAGGTCTCAGGCAATGGGCTCGACGCCCTCTCCGACGAAGAGAAACAGGAGATCCCTCAGGGAATGGACTTTTCAGATACCGATTACCGGGACATGCTCCGGGACGCCTTCATGGTCCACAAAAATACGGATGATAAAAACTTTGATTTCTTCTATCAGGCCCAGGTCCTCTGGGATGAGACCATGGCTCAGTCCATCGATGAATTTATGAAAAACAACCCGGACTATCAGATGGTTGTCATTGCCGGAGGCGGTCATCTCATCTACGGTTGGGGGATCCCGAAACGGGTATTCCGAAGAAACGGATACGACTATGCGGTCATCTTAAATGACATGGATATGGAGGAAGGGATTGCCGACTACCTTGTCTTTCCTGAACCCCTGGAAAGCATCTCTGCACCGAAACTCATGGTACTGCTGGAAGAGAAAGACGGCAGTGTGAATATTGTGGGTTTTCCAAAAGAGAGCGTGTCAAAAAAGGCGGGACTCAAGACGGGTGACACCATCATCGCGATGGACGGTGAAAACATAGAAAAGGTCGCGGACGTAAAGCTCGAACTCTATTACAAGGAGAAGGATGACACGGTCAGCGTGAAAGTCCGTCGCAAGAGACTTCTCCTCGAAGACAAGGAACTGGAAGTTGAGGTAAAACTCTAATGGATCAGAAGGCGTAACGCCGTTTTGACCCTTCCCACCCGGGATGCTGCAAGCTATCCCCCTTAAGAAAGTAGCCCCTGTTGTCCTGTTATTGTTGAACTGAAATTCATCAAGATCCCCCTGCCCTTGACCCTCCAGCTGGATGACGAAAATTCAAAAAAAGATCCTCAGTCAGTTGAAAGATGTGGGATATGCCGATATATATAATAACATTAGGTCTGGACGTATCGGGGAGTCGATTGAGGTGATCTGAAAACCCTTTAGAGAGGAGGCTGAAACATGAAAACTATTGCCGCAATCCTTATTTTTCTGTCCCTTTCTCTTATGCTCAAACAATCCGTTTTTTCACACTGTGAAATTCCCTGCGGAATTTATGGTGATGAAATGCGGATGGACATGATCAAAGAGCATGTGACCACCATTGAAAAATCCATGAAGATGATCCAAAAACTGTCAAAGGAGAAGGAAAAGAATGACAACCAGTTAGTGCGTTGGGTGAACAACAAAGAAGAGCATGCTCAAGCAATACAGGAAATCGTCTACCAGTATTTCATGACCCAGCGGGTGAAACCCGTGGAAATGAAGGATCAAGAAAAATATTCACAGTATACAGAACAGCTCACTCTGCTTCATGAAATGCTTGTTTATTCGATGAAAACCAAGCAAACCACCGATCTGGAACATATTAAGAAACTCTCCTCTCTATTGGAGCGTTTCAGAGAGGCCTATTTCGGCCCGCAAAGCAAAGGAAGTGCTCACTGACCAGCCGGGTGGTCAGCTGTCATTGATGTCATCGATGAGTTTCCGGAGCCGGCCGAAATCCTGCCGGTTGAAGTCGATAACCAGCCTTGATAGATGGGCGATCTCCGGCTCATCTGCTTCCGCGGGCAGGGGATCGGAGAGACGTATCTCTCCCTGGGGCATCAGGATATCCGGAAAACGGGCTTTGAGTTTCCGGACCGTTTGCTGATCCAGTTCCGAGTTGAGGCGAATCACCAGCACCCCGTCTACATAGCGCAGGCTGTGGTAACGGCGGTAGAAGTGATTAATTTTGGCTACGGCGTCATCCACCGAGTCCACCCGTTGAAAGAGGTTAAAGTCCGTTTCACTGATATACCCCTCTGCCATCAGAGATTTTTTCATAAATTTGAGCCACCGGAACCAGTAGGTACCCTCGGGCTCATCGATCAGGATAAGCGGCATGGGGTCCCGCTTGCCGGTCTGCACAAGCGTCAGGGTTTCCATGGCCTCATCGAGTGTCCCGAAGCCCCCGGGGAAGAGGGCGACGGCATCGGCTTCCTTAAGAAAGGCCACCTTGCGGTTGAAAAAATATTTGTACATGATATGGCGGGGGTTCCCTTTGAGCACGGGATTGGGTTTCTGTTCAAAAGGGAGCCGGATGTTTACGCCGAAGGAGTGTTCCGGTCCTGCTCCTTCATTCACCGCCTGCATGATACCCGGTCCGCCCCCTGTGATCACCATATAACCCGCTTCCACAAGTTTCCGGCCAAAAGAAAAGGCCAGCTGGTAGGTGGATTCTTCAGGCTCTGTCCTGGCCGAGCCGAAAACCGTCACCTTTTTCACGTTCCTGTAGGGACCAAACACCTTGGAGGTAAACCGCATCTCCTTCAGGGTGGAGTTCATCAGTTTCAGGTCGGCCTTTTCATCATCTTCCTGGCCGGCTTTGAGGGCTGACAGAATCATTTCACGAACAATGCTGGGACGATGGATACCCTCCACAAGTTCCATCAGTTGGTCGACGGCCTCATCTGCAGGCCCATTGGTACGGGTAAAGTGTAATTCCATGGTTTAGTTCATCCTCGAAAACTTGAATTGAATGGTTTGTGATAAGGATTTTCTGAGTGTCATCCCCTTTTCATCGATATTTTAGAATTATAATCGCTCTCTTGTGAAATGATCAAGTTAAAAGGTATGGATCATGGTTCTTAAGGGTCAGACCCTTAAGATACAACTTTTCTGCATTTTATGTTATAAAAGGGTCTTCTGTTCATTTCAAGAGCGGAACAATAATTAAGGAGGACGGGATGCACTCATTGGCGAAGCTGTTTCTCTTCACCGGCAGTCTCAATGCACTCCTGGTGATCGTCTTAGGGGCATTCGGGGCCCATGCCCTGAAAGCTCGACTCACCTCGGATATGCTGGCAAATTATCAGACGGGGATTCAATACCATTTCTATCATGCCGTGGGTTTAATGATGATTGGGCTGATTGCCCTCCATGTTCCTGCTTCCGGGTATCTTAAATGGTCAGGCTGGCTGATGCTGGCCGGCATTCTTCTCTTTTCCGGCAGCCTCTATCTTCTCAGTATCAGCGGGATCCGTTGGCTGGGAGCGATCACACCGATCGGAGGGACTGCTTTCATTCTCGCCTGGGCATTACTCGCGATCGGGGTTTTGAAACATCTTTGAGAGCCGGACCCTCTAAAGGGTCAGACCCTTAAGTGCCTCGGGCTCAGTGCCTTAAGGGTCTGACCCTTTAGAGATGTGAACCCTTTAGAGACGTGGAAAAAACCTTGACAAAAAAGTGATGGTTATATAAAATTAAAATTCATATAACATATTGATATTTTTACGTTTTCATCAATAACAAGGAGGCTGATATGTCCAGGAATATTCTTGATCTCAGACCTGAAAATGCCGTCAAACAACTCGGAAGTGGTAGCAAAGTCTGCCTCCTGAGCTCTAAGGATATCTTTGATGTGTTGAAGCCTCACAATGTGATCGTCATGGCCAATAATGCGCGGATCAGACACGTGATCCCAGGGATCATGCGGGCGGCACAGGAACTGGACGCCATCATCGCCTTTGAACTGGCAAAATCTGAGGGAGGGCTGACCGGGGGCTATACCGGCATGCCCCCGAAGGTCTATTTCGAAACCGTGGTGGGGTATGCCGAAGAGATGGGCATTACCCTTCCCTTCTTTGTCCATGGAGACCATGTGACCACAAAAAGCACAGCCCCTGAAGTGGTCGGGGATTCCAGGGCCCTGATTGAAGCGGAACTCGAAGCAGGCTACACATCCATCGCTGTGGATGCCTCCTTTAATGAAACACCTGACAATATCAAAGTCTCCACCGAACTGGGCCGGATCGTTCGGGAAGCCGGCGCAGGACTTGAGACCGAGGTGGGTGAAATCCTGGCCACAGGTGTGGATGCCAGGATCACCACTGTGGAAGATGCGGTGGAATTCATTGAGGGGATTATTGCCAACGGGATTACCCCGGACCTTCTGGCCATCAACAACGGTTCCAAGCACGGGAACTACAAACCCGGAGAAGAGGTCCATATTGATCTGAAGCGAACCAAAGATATTTTCGATGCGATTTCAAAGTGGAATGTGGGGATTGCCCAGCACGGGATCACCGGGACGCCGGTCCATCTCCTCAGCCAGTTTGCGGACCACGGTGTCCGAAAAGGGAACGTGGCCACACTGTGGCAGAATATCGCCCAGGAGAATCTTCCCCCGGACCTGTGGAGCGCCATGAAGGACTGGGCAGAGAAAGAGAACAAGAACATCAAGTTCACCACGGTTCAGTTCAAGAAGGAGATTGACAGCATTCCCGAGGAGAACAGGAAGAAGATCGAAGAGATCACCTATCAGAATGCCAAAGAGTTCATCATCAATTTCCGTGCCAAAGGCACGGCAAGCAGAGTCATCCAGGCACTGACGAGTTAGGGTTTATAATCAAGAATTGGTGTCAGACACCCATTGAATTTACTCTACCGGCGCCTCGGTCCATAGTTTGAACTGCCTGACCAGCAGAGGGTACCATTGAATCATCTGGCCCACATCGCCTTCCGTGGATATCTTCCTTTGAAGTGAAGCAACCAAGGGGTCGATTTCGCTGTTAAATACCTTTTTGAGGATCACTTCCCGATCCACAAACAGAAAATCTGCATCCTGACTCTTATCTGTCTTGATGATCTTTCCTTTGTCATAGTAGAAGCAGACACACTCCCCGGTATCCTTATTCTTCAACGCCAGAGAAAAGGGTGACCCATACTTCAAGCCCAAACGTTCTGTTTTCTCGTCGTGATTGACCAACTCCACCAATCGGGATATATGTTCTTTTGAGAGCAGTGTGTATGTTGATGCGCTGCCGGGAGCGCCTGCAGGGGGATGCATGATGTCCTCTTTTAGTCTGAGTACGGGATGACGGATCCCTTGGATCAAAAGGTTAACCTTTGCCTGCTCTTCCAGCAACTCGATGTAACTGAAGGCTTCTTTAAAGTCCGCCCCCATGGATACGACCCCATGATTTTCCAGAACCACGATTTTGTTATTTTCCAGAGCATTCAGTACAGGCGAAACATCTGTGATGGCAGGTGTCTCCTGGGGAATCGCCTTGATATCGCCCAGATAAAGCTTGGCTTCATAAGAAAAGATCTCCAGGGAATCAAAATAATGGTAAAAGGCTGTTGTATACGCGGGGTGTGCATGGAACACCACGTTATCATCCCTGAATTTACACTGCACGTTTAAGTGGAGGTCCTTTTCAGAGGTCGGTCCTAACTCGCCCTCTAAAATATTCCCCTCCCAATCCACAAGAAGGATCTCGTCCTCTTCCAAATGCCCCAGGTATGCATCGTGAGCTGTAATGAAGAGTTTATCCTTTTCAACCTGACAGGAAATATTGCCGTTCTTCCCGGGGACAAACCCTTTGCCGCTCAGATGATCTGCCCAGTGGATGATCTCCTTCCTGATCTTCTCATGACTCATATGGTCACTCCTGTTTGTTAACCCGCCCCTATCTCAATTGTAGAAAGCAGGTGTCTGACACCAAGTAAACATCTACGCCCAGAGGACGTGGCTTTGCGTTACCCCTGAAAGGGGCTTGACCAGGGTCCTGCAGGAAATTCGAAATCCTAATATCTAAATCCTAAACAAATCCTAAACTCAAAATTCAAATGTTCAAAACCTGGTATAGACCTGTATAGAGTACCCGAATCATGCATGAGAGAATCTAGTTTGCAGGATTCAATCCCACATGTGATGACATTATATGTGGATAAATAAGTTTTGAATTTGAGATTTCGGTCATTCGAATTTGTTTCGGATTTAGTGCTTCGAATTTCGAATTTTCTCTAGAAATAAGACAGCACAGACTTTCAACTCTGACACGGCCTAGAGGACCGGGTTTTCAGATAACCAATAAATTCAATAAGGTATGGGAAACATTTACCGGTGCAGGACTGGGGAAAGGCCTAAATTTAATGGCTCATCGTCCGGTGCGGTTCAATAATCACCTTGATGGAATCCTGACTCTCTGTAACAAGGCGGAACCCCTCCCCCGTTTCTGCAAGACCCAGCCGATGTGAAATCATCCTGCCCACTGGGATCCTCCCCCCTGCCAGCAACTCTATGGCAACCTCAGCATCCAAAGGGCTGCTCCCGTAGGAATGTATGATTTTGATGTTGTTTCGCCAGAAATCATGAACCGGAACAGGAAGATCAACGCCCGGATCTGTGGGCGCAAAACAGAGGATGGTCCCGGCCCGGTCCACAGACTGTAAGGCCTGCCGGAATGCAGGCAGGGCCGATGTGCAGACAATGACAAGATCGGCAAGCCTGTTCTTGTTCTCCTCGCGCAGCCGGGCAGGGACATCTTCATGGGCGTGCAGAACAACATCTGCGCCAAACTCCCGGGCCTTTTTCAAACGCTGCTCATTCAGGTCGGTGACCATGACACGCCCTGCACCGACACCCTGGGCTAACAATAGGTGGAGAAGTCCCGAGAGACCGCTGCCCAGAATGAGGACATGCTGACCGGGCTGGAGTTTTGCTGATCTCTGGCCCCGGACCACACAGGCTAAGGGTTCCACAAAAGTACCCTCTTCATATGAGATCTCATCGGGGAGAAGAAACGTCCCCCGATCCACATTAATAGGCGGGATACGGATATATTCGGCAAAACCGCCGGGATAAAAATTGGTCGTATGGAGGGTATCGCATGAGGTATGGTCACCGTTCAGACAGTAGCGGCACGTATTACAGGGAACATGGTGGGCCACAAACACCCTGTCCCCCACATGGAAACGATTCACGCCTTGTCCAGCCTCAACAATCTCTCCGGCCACTTCATGGCCTAAAACAAGGGGCGCTTTTTTTATCCGGTACCACTCCATGACATCACTGCCGCAGATCCCGCTGGCCATGGCCTTGACCAGGATTTCACCTGGTCCGGCTTCCGGTCTCGCCATCTCCTCCACCCTGACATCACGGTTATTGTAGTACATGGCGACCTTCATCCAAACGTCTCCGGTATGAGAAAACCAGGGGCCCCTGCCCTCAGCGGTTCCTCATCTCATTGAATATTTCATAGGCCTGGTCCACGGTAGCCTTTTCATGAATGATGGCCTGCAAGGATCTGGCCATGGGCACAGGATATTTGTTTTGCCAGACATTCCGTCCCAGGTTGATGCCGATCGCGCCCTTTTGCATGCCGTCGTGGACAAATTCCAGGACCTCTCTTTCGGTTTCACATTTGGGCCCGCCTGCCATCACCACCGGGACCGGACAACCGTTCACAACCTTGTCAAAACCATCATCGCACCAATAGGTTTTCACGATCTTTGCACCCAGTTCAGCAGCGATACGACAGCTTAAAGCCAGGTAGCGGGCGTCTCGTTTGGCTAATTCTTTGCCGACGGCCGTCACGGCCATGACCGGAATCCCAAAAGCCTCACATTCATTGACAAGGTCTGCCAGATTCATCAAGGTCTGACGTTCATATTTGCTCCCCACAAAGATAGAGAGTCCCACGGCGCATACATTCAGGCGCAGTATCTCTTCAATGGAGGTCGTGATCTCTTCGTCGGCCAGGTCTTCTCCTACCACACTGGTCCCGCCCGAGACTCTCAGAATGATCGGTTTACTGTTGGCAGGGTCCACAACCGCCCGCAGCACACCTCGCGTCACAAAGAGGGCATCGCAATAGGGGAGAAGGGGCTGAATGGTCTCACCCGGTTTTTCCAAACACGTTGTGGGCCCCTGAAAATATCCATGGTCGATGGGCAGGAAATAGCAATGTCCATCGGGCTGTACGAGTTGACTCAGACGGTTCTTCATCCCCCAATCCATTTTCACTACCTCCCTTTAATGTTTATGGTCTCATCTATTCGAAATCCAAATCTTTAGAAGCATACAAGGTTAAACGAATTCATGAAATGGTGTCAAGTCCTCTTTTTTCACTGCTCCCGTCCATGATAAATGGCGTGTTACTTCCAATGTTGTCTCGTCCCTTCATCGATAATCCGTTGATAAACCGGCGGCTGCAAACCCAGGCTGTGAAAGACCTCCAGCTTGTACCGGTCATTGAGCAACCGATCTAACTCAATATTTCTGTCGATATCCACGATGAAGACCTGCGATGCCTCTTCCAAAGCACGCCGTTCCGCTCTCCTGAGGGCCCTGTAAATAGCATGGCGTTTCGTACGATCATCCGTCAGTTTGTGGATGTATGCGGTTTCCCGGCACAAGGTTTTGTAGACATATCGAAAATCCCGTGAAAACATTTTGATCTTAAACCACTCCCCTTCTTCTGATGCCAGCTGGAAAATGTCCCCTTTCAGACATTTTGCAACAATGGGAGATTCCGTACTGGGAGCAGAGCGGATATTGGCTTTTGTGGCTGTGATCTCAATAAATCTCTCCTGGGACAGGACAGACGGGGGATAGTGAAGCAGGAAAAACAGGACACAAATTGATCCAAAAAGACCTTTGAACCTCATATGTCTACGCGATACCGGTGTGTTTAAGATGAAAGGTAAAGGCATTTCATGTTTGCATTCATTATAAATTTGTTCTATATAATTATCAAGAGAATTAAAAATCGGTCAAATGAAGAGGTACTGTGTAAAAGGACTTCAAGATGTTATTCAGAATTCTCTGATCTTGTTGATGCCCCATCATGAGTGAGAATGAATAAATCTTCCATCCCGCATAAACCCATAAAAGGGACTGTTTCGGTCACGGACAGCCTGAAGGTTCTCAACAGATCTGAACTTCATGCTGTTCTCGCAACCGCATCACAAGGAGAACCCTATACCTCACTGGTTGCCTTTGCCCTGACACCGGACAGGAAGGGTGTGATCTTTGCCACTCCCAGAAACACCCTGAAGTACAAGAACATCTTACGTAACAACCAGGTGAGTCTTCTCATTGATAACCGTACCAATTCGAAACGTGATTACATGAGAGCCGAAGCCGTCACCATCATGGGCACGGCACATCCGGTCAGGAGGGGGAAAAAAAGAGAGGTCCTGGCTGAGGTGTTTGTCAAAAAACACCCTGATCTGGAATCATTTGTTCACGCCCCTTCTACGGCACTGGTCCTTGTAGAACCGGACCGGTTCATTCACGTCAGCCGTTTCCAGACCGTTTCTGAAAAACAATAACCCAATAATGTTTGATACTTAACGTTGATTTGAATTGATCCATGCCTGTACAGGAAGGAGTGTTTATGAAAAGAATACTACCGTTGCTGATTCTGGCCCTTTCTATGACGAGTCCTGCCGGGATTGTCTTTGGTGGGCCATGGGAGAAATACGATCAACCGGTCCCCACCCGGATCACAGTGCGCATTCTCGCGCACGGGGCCAAGGCCATGTATCCCAGATTCGGGGCCCGCGTGGTGATACGAAATGCCGAGACCAATGAAATTCTGGATCAAGGTGAAGTGGAAGGAACTTCAGGGGATACCGCTGCCCTGATGAAAGCCGGTTACCACAGGACATCCGGCAGGTACGGCCTCACACGTAATGACGAGGGGGTTGCGGCGGTGATAAACAAGGGTGAGGCAATGGAAAACGTTCTTTTCCTGACACCGGAAAACTTTAAGAGGAAAGGCGTTGAAATTATCCCTTACTCACCCAAAGATGACGGGGCAAAATTTACGGGGACCCTCTTGGTCTCCAAACCCACAGTGGTCCGCATAGAAGCCATCGGGCCGCTGAAATATTCTCAGGCCACCATGACCGACTCCATCACCACCCTGATCCTTCCGGGACGGCATATCGGGGGGCAGGGAATCGTCCTGAATCTGAGGGGCCTGGTGGTGGATATCGCTGCTCCAAAAGAGGAGGAGACTGTCCGGACTGGCGGGAACAATGAGGTCCCCGTCTCGTTCACGATGAATATGATGTGCGGCTGCCCCATTTTTGAAGATCCCGACAACCCCTGGCAGCCCGGCATGTTCACTTTTTATGTGGAGGCCTATTACGACGGGGCACTCTATTACGATAAGGAAATTCATGCCCAAGATGTCATTACGGGCCGGAGCACCTTTCACATTTCTCTACCTCTTCCTGAAAAGATTCATGAAGAGAAGAGCATGATAAAACTTCGCATCATGGGGGCCCAGCCGGATCTCGCCAATTACGGTATGGATGAAGTGACGTTCAGGGTTGAGTAGGGTATGGAATCAAAAGGGATCAGAGTCGTTTGATGAGAACGACTCTGACCCCTTTTGACTTTTTTGGCTCTAGACAGTTTTGTGTGGGTCAATAAAAACATTTTTCATTGACCTAAGCTTTCAAAGGTTCCCACAAAAGCAAAACCTTTTTCAGACAGGATAACAGGATTGACAGGATCTTTAAAAAGAGTTTTTTGTGATATCCTGTTTATCCTGTAAATCCTGTCTAAAGGTTTTTGTTTTTTATGTTTACCCATACGATCCTGTCAAAAACCACTTTTTTACTCTACCCCCATTCGACTTTGATTCAAATTTTCACATCACCGCCGTAATTGATTTGGCGGGCATCCGTTTCATCATCGTCCAGGGCCTCAGGAACAGAGTCCCTGGACTTGTCGAAATACTCCATAGCCTCTGTGAACTCTTCCGTATAGGCATAACTCAGTTCGGCAGAGAGGACATGCCGCATCGATTGTATGGCCTTTAATTTTTTCAGCTCGCCGCTCACACCGTCATCTTCAATGGTGACGACAATTCTTCCCTGCTTGTCATGGAAAAAAACCTCGCAGAGTTCTGATCCCTTCAGTTCCTCTGCAACCTCCTCGACGTGCTGCGGAGAGGTCTTGACCACAACGCTTGAAATGTTCATGCCCAACTCCTGTATGATATGGATTATTCTATTGATGCACCTTCGTTCAGGGTTTCCATCAGGTTCGAACGGGACCGCCCCGTCTCATCCCTGAATCCCCCCTGAAAACTATTCTTCACAAGAGGGGGAATCTCTGCCTGCGGCGCATGGCAAAGCAAGCAATTGAACCGGCTTCCCGAGAGTTCTCCTTTCAGGTCTTCACCTGTTCGGAGATTGACGAGGTGTGATTTCGGAATCGCCACGGCACCCATATCTTCAGCAACATCGGGCATGTGGCAGCCGATACACATATTGTTCTCTCTGGTGACAGGTAAGAAGTCTGAGATGCCATGGGGGATCACTGGAGGACTGTTGTCGAAGGCCCGCTCCACGGTCTGACTCGTGCCCGGATCTTCGGCAGAATAGACGCCGCGGTCAGGCACAACCGTCTCCTCCGTGTAGAGTGTCACCTTTCGAAGCCCAAGCTCTTCTTCGGTATAGATTATCACAGCGGCTTCCTGCTCCTGAACAGCTGCTTCTTGATCTTTAACAGCGGTTTGCTGATCGCTCACGGCAGCTTTCTGTTCCTTATCCGATTCAACACATCCGGTTCCATACACCATCATGACTGCCATGACTGCCGCGATCACTGTTCGTTTGTTCAGACCTGACATGATTCGCTCCCTCCTTGGTTACGGTTGAAGAGTTCTAAGACCAAAACAGATCGCATTATCATCACAAACTTCCACACATCTGCCGCAATTGTTGCATTCTCCGGAAAGTACCACTGTGCTCTCCTTCCCGACCTGATCCAGGACCTGCGGTTCCGGGCAGATGTCTACACATTTCATACAAAGGGTACACTTCTCTTTCTGGTGTCTCATCCTCACCAGACTGTAGCGGCCGACTATGGCATAGAACCCCCCAAGAGGACAGAGATGGCCGCAAAAACCGTTTTTGATCACAAGAAGATCCAGCAGAAACACGGCCAGGACAGCTGCCCAGCCAAGCCCCATGCCGAAGACGATGCCCCGGTGAAGCATGGAGACAGGACTGATCCATTCAAAGGCGGCCACACCCAGGAGCATGGAGAGCCCAAGACTCAGCCCGATCACCCAATATCGAATATTCCTGCTGACCTGCAGCCTTCTTCCGGAAGCATCCATCCCGCACACCTTTCTCAGCCGGTTGGCCAGGTCGGTCACCATATTCATGGGACAGACCCAGCTGCAGAATGCGCGCCCCCCCATGATGCCGAAGAATAGAACAACGAGGACCGCTCCTGTCAGTGCCTCGGCAGGAAGTATGACGCCGGCGGCCAGCATCTGCAGGACGGCATAAGGATCGGACAAAGGGACGGTTTCGGCAATCCTTGAAGCACTCAGATTCCCAACCCAGACCTTCCAGCCAAAGGCGTTCCCCGTAAAAAGAAGAAACAGAAGGGTGATCTGTGTTGTTCTCCTTGCAAACAGAAATTTGTAGGGTCTTATCCTCTCATGCATGGATCTATTCACTCATCCGTCAGGAGATCGTCTTCATTTAGGTAGTTCATGGCCTTTTTTTCACTGGCTTTGGTCTCTGTGGTGACATCCGTTGAGATACCCTGAAGACGCTCCTCATCCTTGGTGTCCCATCCCCGGACATACCGTTGAGTCGCTTTTCCCATAACCAGTTCCCGTGGAAGCACAAAGATAGAGGCCTTCTCCGTGATACAGGCCCGCTCACAAAGTCCGCAGCCCGTACAGAAATCGCTGTGAACCATAGGGGCCAGAAAGGCATGGTGACCGGTCCGTTCGTTTCTGGATGTCTCAACCGTGATGGCCTTATCCAGAAGGGGACATGCCCGATGGCAGGCATCACACTGGACTCCCCAGTAGGCGATACAGGTTTCCCTGTCGATGACGGCAAGCCCCATGCGGGCAAGGTTAATATTGAGAACGTCCTTCCCGTTCCCGTCTTTTTCGCTCACCCGTGAAGGATCGAGTACACCGGTGGGACAGGCCGGCACGCAGGGAATATCCTCGCACATGTAGCAGGGCCTCTCTCTGGGCACAAAGTATGGCGTGCCCAGGGGATGGGGGTCTCCGGGCCTCGCCAGTTTCAGCGCTTTGTACGGACAGGCTTCAACACAGAGGCCGCATTTGATGCACCCTGCGAGAAACTCTTTTTCGGGCAGCGCAGCAGGGGGCCTCAGGACAAGCGGCGATGTCTTGGCCATACCCACATAGCCTCCCCACACCAGACCCCCCATGGCCGTCAGGCCGGTCCCCTGGAGCGTTCGCACCAGAAATTCCCTTCTTCTCGTAAGCACTTCCTTATTACGCTTCTCCATATCCCCTGCTCATTATGCTTTATAGATTTTTACCGCGCATTTTTTGAAATCGGTCTGCTTGGATATGGGGCACGTGGCATCAAGGGTGACCTTATTGATAAAAACCTTTTCATCAAACCAGGGCACGAAGACCGTCCCCTTTGGCGGTTTGTTTCTGCCCCGGGTGTCCACCCTGGCCTTGCACTTTCCCCTTCTTGATTCAAGCCAGATCAGGTCACCCTGCATGAATCCATACCCCTTTGCATCTTCAGGATGCATGTAACAAAGGGCCTCCGGCACCGCACGATAGAGTTCGGGTACCCTCATGGTCATGGTGCCGCTGTGCCAGTGCTCCAGGACTCTTCCTGTGGAGAGCCAGACCGGATACTCCTTGTCCGGCATCTCCGGGGGGTCCATATAGGGCCTGAAGAAGATCTTGGCTTTGTTGGGAAGACCGGTTTTTTCTTTTGACTTGGGGCCTGAAAGATCCCCCTGGGGCAGGGCCTTGAGCGCCGGTCCGTAGAAAGCAAAATCACCGTGATCGGCTTTCTTTGCATAGGGATCATACTTGGCATTGAACCGCCATTCCGTCTCCTTCCCGTTCACGACAGGCCACTTCAGGCCTCTGACCTTGTGATAGACATCGAAATCGGCCAGATCGTGTGCCTTGTCCAGGCCGAATTGTCTGTACTCCTCCCAGAGATATTTCTGGACAAAAAAGCCGTATCCCTTGAACCCTTCGACATTTCTCTTGTCACCGACCGCTTCGGTATTCAGGAACCCATCACCGATGGGATCGGGCCATGCAAAACCTTTGGCCTCCTTGTTGGCAAAGAGCACATCAAAAAGGGTGTCCGTATTCTTATACCCCATGGCCTTGGCCTGCTCGATCACGTTCGGGAGGATCACTTCCTCATTAATCTTGTGATCCTTCCAGACCTCATCCAGGGTAAACCGCTTGGAGAACTCCATAAACTGCCAGACATCGGGCATGGCTTCCCCAACCGGTGTGACCTGCTGCCGCCAGTGCTGCGTTCTCCTCTCTGCATTTCCGTAGGCGCCCCATTTTTCAAAGATCATGGCGCTCGGCAGGATCAGATCACCCACCTTGGCTGAAATACCGGGATAACCGTCGGAGACCACGATGAAGTTATCCATCTCTCTCGCGGCCTTGATCCAGTGGTTGGCATTGGCACAGTTCTGCCACGGATTGCAAACATTCACCCAGGCCCATTTAATCTTGCCGTCCTCCAGGTCTCTCATCATTTTCATAATGTGCGACCCCGGGACAGGGTTGATGGTTCCCTCGGGGACCTTCCAGATCTTTTCAGAGAAGGCACGGTGTTTAGGGTTTTTCACCACCAAATCCGCGGGAAGCCTGTGGGAAAAGGTCCCCACCTCCCTTGCCGTGCCGCAGGCGCTCGGCTGCCCCGTCAGGCTGAACGCACCATTTCCGGGCTTGGACTGTTTTCCGAGAAGGAGATGGACCATGTAGGACTGTTCATTCACCCAGGTACCCCGGGTATGCTGGTTCATGCCCATGGTCCAGTAACTCACGACCTTTCTGTTCTTTTCAATGTAGAGTTCCGCGAGTTTCTCCAGTTTCTTCTCGAACGCTTCATGTGATTCGTCCGGATCACCTTTCGCAAGCTTGGCAACGAAATCTTTCGTGTAAGGCTCCAGGCCTTTCTTGAAGTCTTCAAAGGTGATCAGCCAGTGAGCACCCGCTGCCTTGGCGTGTTTCATCTCAAGCTTGTCACCGGGCTTCAGGTTCAGATGTCCCAGGGCTTTGGCTTCGTCCTGGGTGACGATTTTGAATGCCTGTTTCTCCGCAGTATCAAGCTCGCTGGCACCGTATTTGGCATGGTTGACAGTCGGTCTCATGCCATACCCGATGTCCGCAAACCCGGTGGCAAACACACAGTTCTGTTTCACGAAATCCCAGTCTATGGCCTCGGGATGTTTATAGACAATCTCCCGGGCAACATAATTCCAGATGGCCAGATCGGTGTGGGGTTTCATGATGATTTCGAGATCCGCCAGGTTCGAACAGCGATGGGTAAAGGTGGAAAGGACGACCACCTGTACCTTGTCCGGGGCGCTCAGCTTCCGGTCTGTGATCCGTGACCACAGGATGGGGTGGTTCTCCGCCATGTTTGAACCCCAGAGAACCATGGTGTCCGTATGCTCAATATCATCATAATTCCCGGCGGGCTCGTCGATTCCGAAGGTCTGAATAAAGCCCGCCACGGCGCTGGCCATGCAGTGCCTTGCATTGGGATCGATATTATGGCTTCGAAAACCCGCTTTGATCAACTTTGATGCAGCATATCCTTCCTGGATGGTGTACTGTCCTGAAGAGAATATCCCGATCCCTGTGGGGCCCAGTTCATTGTAATATTTCTTGAACTGGGTCTCCATCTCGTCAAAGGCCCGCTGCCAGGAGATCGCTTTGAACTTCCCCTTCTTGTCAAACTCGCCCTGTTCATTGACTCTCAGGAGAGGCTGTGTGAGCCTGTCTGCACCGTACATGATCTTGGCGTTGAAGTAACCCTTGATGCAGCTGAGCCCTTTGTTGACCGGGGCCTCGGGGTCGCCTTTGCAGGCTACGATCTTGTCATCCTTGGTGGCCACCATAATCCCGCAGCCTGTGCCGCAGAACCTGCAGGCCGCCTTGTCCCACCGCCATCCCGCCTCTGTCTCCTTCACCACTGCCATTAACTCTTCCGGAACAGTCATCCCGATCGTTGCTGCAGCCGTGACCGCTGCCGTGGTCTTGAGAAACTCTCTTCTTGAAAGTGACATCGTCATAACCTCCTTATCCCTTCCCCCTGTTCATTTGAACCTTCCATGTCCCCGGTCTCTCTATACCCCGGATGACCGGAGAGGACAGTTCCCCTCCGTCCATCTGAAAATCCTGTTTTTTTGCCGCGTATTACACTGCATGAGGCCTTCAAACCCATTGCGAAGACATTGAACCGTTTTGTTTCTCAACGGAGCCGCATCCCTCTTTACCCGGGCCCAAACAATCGCAGTCTCCCCTGCTCTGCAGGATCCATGGATGTTCGCAGAAACTCCCCCGTTGTTTTGAAATCATACTCATGGAATATCCGTGCTAGAGGCAGAATAGGTCAAGTCACAGCAACTAATCATACCAAATTTATTAGAGTTGTAAAGGAATACCATAATGTATTGTTTTTATTGTTTATTCTCACCTGGAGTAAGCTCGGATATGGTTTCTGAAATTCTGTTTTCATGTCCATTCGTACGGTTTTACAGGGTGACTTTCTCAACGTTCAGAAAGGGGTGCTTAAGGAAACGCTCTCCCACTTTCTTGAAACGGTCCGGCGCATCGGTCACATAAAATTTCCGCAGGGGATCCTGATTTTCATCTCTCAGTCTACCTGAAGATTCCAGCATCCCTTCAACCTCCAGGGCCGTCTCCTGTGCAGAATCCACGAGCCGAATTTCATCCCCCATAACTTCGCGGATGGCTGATTTCAGAATCGGGTAGTGTGTACAGCCCAGTACGAGGGTATCAATACCTGTCTCCTGCAGTGTCTCCAGATATTCTTTGACCACAAGACGTGTCAGCGGGTGTTCGGCCCACCCTTCTTCAGCCAGAGGGACGAAAAGCGGGCAGGCCCTGGAATAGACCTTCACATCAGGATCAATATCATTGATCGCCGTCACATAAGAATTGCTCCCAATGGTAGACTCGGTCCCGATTACACCCACTTTCTTATTTGCTGTATACTTCACAGCCGCCCGGGCACCGGGGATCAGAACGCCAATAACCGGAATCGTCAGACGAGACGTAAGTTCAGTAATGGCAACCGATGAAGCCGTGTTGCAGGCCACCACCAGAATCTTGATCCCTTTGTCCATCAGGTAATTTGCAATCTCGATGGAATAACGGGACACGGTCTCGGCCGATTTGATCCCATAAGGGACCCTGGCCGTATCACCGAAATAGATCAGGTCTTCATGTGGGAGCCGCTTCATGATTTCATGAAGCACGGTCAGCCCCCCCACACCTGAATCAAAGATTCCTATCAGACGTTTCAAGCACTTCTCCTGTAAATGGTTTCCGTGTATCAATATGTCCAAAAAGGGTTTCTCCTTCCTGCCCGTTGAGCAGGACCTTGACCTTCTCAACCTCAGAGAAATTATTTACCAATGACTCCTGTATGGCATTCAGTCCAAGATATTCCATCATGCAGCCCATGTTATTTTTATGCGGTAACGGCACTTTCATATCCACGTAGGCACAACCTTCATAGAGAAAAAGCTCCCGGAGCCGGACACCTTCAGGGAAGACCGGCATCAGATCCTCATCGTGCGGGCCGTTGAGGAGCAGGACCAGGACCTGCCGCAGGCGATTCGCCAGTTCCTCTGATTTATAGATCTCCCGGTTTTCCTTTTTCATTTGGAGATCCTTGTCCGGGAAGAAGAGTTGGATCGGCATGCGGGCAACATGCTCGGAATAGAGAGGGTAACCGGGCAGGTAGATCTCTTCAATGGTTTCTTTTTTCTGTACGGACGGTCTTTCTTTCAACAACAACGGAAGACCGATCAGCAGAATGGCCAGTAAAAGGGCTGCAAAAAGGATGAATGATCCGTACCTAGGATAAACTGTCTTACTCATGCCTCTCTCCCGGATAAGCAGACCTGATCCATTCATCAATACCCTGGAAAATAGACTCTGCAATCTCCTCCTTGAATTCTACCTGGCGCAGTTGATCTTCCTGGATCGGACTGGTCAGTACAGCCGGCTCAATTAGGACCGCAGGCATACCGAGAGCCCCAAAGGGATAGATGGGCATGGCATGAATTCCCAAGTCCCTCTGCTCAGGCAAACCGTTCTGCAATGTTTCATGAAGCATCCGGGCCAGTCTTCTGCTCGATTCCAGATGGGGAAGCTGCTGGGCATCCCATTGGGGCAGGGTTGGGGTCATCTCTTTGTTAGAGAATAACATCGTTTGTGATGGATCGAAAGTGTAGGTCCCGAACCCCTGAAAGGACTGATCCGGAAAGCCGGCGAGATGGATACTGATGTAGACCGATCCCAGATGATTGTTCGCCTGAGACGCCCGTTCTTTCAGGGAGAGGGTAAGATCCCTTGAACGGGTCAGTAATGTGGGATAGCCAAGACGCTGATCAATCCGCTTCTTGACTCGAAGTGCCAGATCCAGACAGGCATCCTTCTCGGCCAGCCCCCCTGCCCCGATCACCCCCGTATCCTCACCGCCGTGTCCGGGATCCAGGACAATCAGGATATCCTGCGATGATGCAGGGAGCTGCACAGCCATGAGGGCCGAAAAGAAAGATAAGACAAAGAGTAAAAAGATAAACCGCTTACCCCGTTTCCTACCCGCTTGTCCCATACCGGCCGGCTCTTTATTCATAGGCTATCAAGCAATGACTTTCATAGGTAAATTTTCATGACATACATCTATGGAAGCATGCCAGGTTTCTGCTTCGGAAACGGGTAATTTTTCTCAAGGTCAAGGAAATCGAGGGATTGGTTCAGTTTCAGGTATCCGACACCTAAAACGTGTCCCGCTGATTGACGAAGAGGTTTCGGAAAAGGGCCGTTTCCGACCAGAAGATGATAGATCAAACAGAGTGGGATGTCAAACAGATTGAAATATCAGTCAGGTCCGGACCCGTTTTGACATGTCAAACCAATACAGGAGAAATCAACGGGCTGGGTCCTTTAGACGTGAAGCAAATCAGACCCAAGGGGTTTTTACTGATTGGCGCTCCGGGTGACCAGCTGGGTACACAGTTTGTTATACAGGTTCTGATGACCTTCCCGAACAAACTTGTCCCGGCCGATCTTGTTCACTGTCTGTATGACCTGGTTGGCAATATAGAACTCGATCTCGGTAAATCGATACTGGTCCGGGTCTTTGAGTCTGCGGAACTCATGATCGTAGTATCGGACATTACCCATGTGCCTTTTGTACACGGAGCAAAGGAAGTCCGAGTGGTTGCGAAGTTTGAAATAGTAAGCCTTATCGGTTTCAACAAAATTCAGACAGGCTTCCCTGTAAATCTCGAAAAATTCTCCCTCGGCCACCCCATTCTGATCCTGATCGGGCCGGGATACACATTTTTTCTTGGATGTTGAATTCTTAGCCATATTGTCTCTCCGGTTAGCAGTTCCCTTCCCCCTGTTGTTAAAAACTGAGACCAGTTTGTTCATGGCCTCTTGCCGGTGCCGGAAGGAATCCTGGAGTTTTAAGGTCGCTTTTTTCAGTTCCTCTGCACTTTTTTTCAGATCCTCAGAGGCCTTGACATAAGAATTTTCGTTGGAAGGTGATTTCGATTTTTCCTGATTTTTCACTTTCCCGCTGAAGAATGAGAGTCCCTTAAATATAAAAGCCATGATTGCAACCTATTCAAACAATTTAAACTTAAATAATGCATGATGCATGCCAACTTGTCAATTCGGATATTTTTTCTGATTTTTACTTTATTTTATGTACGGTTACACAAAAACAGATGGATATGGCTACTCTTTCAAACGCTTCGCGGTGTGAAAATATTTTCCATTATTGGGAAAACTTTTTCCATTTTTATCCAATTTTTTTCCATTTTTATCCAATTTTTTCTATTTTCTTTGATTCATAGTGAGTTTGACAGGTATTATGTATGATGATAGGATGGTTTGGTCACAATGGATGGGGACATAAGATCCATCAAATCGAACACTTACATCCATGGCGGCGGCTGTGGTGTAAGCGTCTGGAAAATATGATCAAAACGATTCAACACCTTGTCGGCTCTTCTCTTAATATTTCCCCCGAGGGAATTGAAATCCACCTCCTCACCGGAGATGCATCGGGAAGGCGGTTCTTCCGCGCCAGAATTTCAGGCGGAGATGAGACAAGAATTGTCATGCAGATGGAAGAACCCCTTCCCGCACCTGAAGATCCGGACAGGGTTCCCTACATTAACATCCTCTATCATCTCACCCTCTGCAAGGCCGCTGTGCCCAAACTCTACGCGTATGATCCTGCATATGGGATTCTCATTCTCGAAGATCTTGGAGAGATGACTCTGGAGGATCATGTCACACGTTTCGGACTGAATGCCTCTCTTCCCCTGTATGAGAAAGCCATTCAGGAACTTCTGACACTTCAGATCACAGGAACCCGCAAACGGTGTGAAGACTGTATGGCCTTTCATCTGAGCTTTGATGTTGAAAAGCTGATGTGGGAACTGAATTTCTTTCTCAAGCATACTGTGGAAGGCCACTTTGGACGAAAAATCCCTTCCCGGGAGCGCAGCCGTATAGCGGATTCCTTCCAGGATCTATGCACTGTGATCGCCTCGGAACCCAGGTACTTGACACATCGGGACTACCACAGCCGAAATCTCATGGTTCGTGATGGAAAGATCGGGATCGTTGACTTTCAGGACGCCCGCCTCGGTCCCCTCCAGTATGATCTCTGTTCCCTGCTCCGGGACTCCTATGTGGTACTGCCGGAAGAGACCGTTGATGAGATGATCCGTTACTATCTCTCAGAAAAGGATGGGTTGGAAGGAACGGTGACAGATCCCACCTCCTTCCGACGGATCTTCGACCTGACTTCGGTTCAGCGCAATCTCAAGGCCGCCGGAACCTTCGGGTACATGGCCGGCGTCAAGGGGAAAACAAGATATCTCCAATACCTTCCGGACACCTTTGAATATGTCCGGAAGAATCTGCAGAAATATCCCGAACTAAGTGATTTAAGAACAGCGCTATGCAAATTACTTCCTGAGATTTTGTAGGGAAATACCGTCCATCACACCTCAAGATGATAACAGAATAAAAGAGGGACACTTCCCTATTTATTTATGTGATTTAATAAATAGGGAAGTGTCCCTCTTTTATTCTGTCAAATCAAGAATGGCCTGCTTGAGTCCCTGCACCACATAGGCCATGGAGGAATAATCCAGTGTCTTCGGGGTGTCGGTATGCATATGATAATGGACGTTCCGGTAGAAGGCCGTGTCCGTAATCATGACGGCAGGATAGCCTTCCTTATAAAATGAATAGTGATCGGAGAAGTCCACGCCAGGTATCCACTCAAAGGTCGCCAGAGATTCGACTCCCACACCGGATTGGCCTTTTAGCCCGCCGGCCACCTGCTTGACCAGAGCGCGGGACCGAAGGTTCCCCACGACTGCAATAAAATCGGCGGTATCAGGGTAGAAGGTCTTCATAAAAGGGAGGGGATATCCCTGGACGTTCTTCTCATCGGAAAAGTAACCGATCATCTCCAGACAGATCATGGCGATAATCTTCTCCCCTTTCTGCCTGGCCTCCCGGGCATAGACCCGGCTTCCCATTTTCCGGGATCGGAAAAAGGGAGGCTCCTCATTGGTGAAGGCCACAAACCGGAGGGTCCGTCCCGTTTCCCTGCCTGCAAACAATCTCGCCAATTCCAGAAGCCCCGCAACACCGCTGGCATTGTCGTCTGCTCCGGGAGTTCCCGGAACCGTATCATAATGGGCCCCGATCACAACAATCTCTTCAGGGGTGTGCGTACCGGTCAGCGTGACAGAGATATTCCGGAAATCCCTCCCTTCCAGGCCATACACCTGGTTTTCCGGTTTGAACCCGAAATCCTTAAAAGACGTCTCGATATACTCGGCAGCCCTCTCCAGAGACTCATACCGGATGGCATTCCGCTCACCGATATTACGGGAAAGCTCAATGACATGATTCTTAAGATTTGAATTCAAATCGTCCATCGCGCTCAAAAGCCCAGGAGAAGAGAATAGACCGATCAAAAAGATTAACAGAAAGAGAAGACGTTTCTTCATTTCAAAATTTGAAGGCTAGCCCGGATATTGCATGAGTGATCGTCATGAGAGGCCGTAGAAGCACCACATGCGGCCTCGTAATAGATTGACTCATGCAATATCCGGGCCAGGCAGAGTTCCGAGAACCACATTTAACAGTAAGATTTTAACCAATCGAAACCGCTTTCGCAACCTTAAGATTCGCAATATTCAGAGATTAACCCGGATATTGCATGATTGATCGTCATGAGAGGCTGTAGAAGCGCCGTAAGCAAGGCACAGAAAATTTTCTGGCTGAAGACATATTGAAATATTTCGAAGTCAGAAAATTTTCTGTAACGCCGCATACGGCAGCTTATCCAGCCTCGTAATAGATTTACTCATGCAATATCCGGGTTAAGCCTTTATTGCTTTACTTCCAGCCCGTGCATGTGATAATAAAATACGGTTCAAGGAGTAGTCATGTCAGAGCAAAATCATATTCTGGTTGAACTCACAGGGATAAAAAAGAGCTTTCGATCCGGAAGCGATTCCCTTGAAGTCCTCAGGGGGATTGATCTGAGTATCCAAACCGGTGAGATGATGGCCATTTGCGGGGCCTCGGGTGTGGGAAAGAGTACTCTCCTTCATATACTGGGGACACTGGAAAGGCCTACACAAGGTAAGGTGTCCTATGAGGGGATCGATGTCTTCAGCCTGGATGACAATAAACTCGCCGCTTTCCGCAACCAGGTGATCGGTTTTGTCTTCCAGTTTCATCATCTTCTCCCTGAATTCACCGCGTTGGAGAATGTCATACTCCCCCTTCTTATCTCAGGTGAATCTCGTGGTACATCCACTCAACGAGGCATGGAACTTCTCGCGGATGTGGGCATTGCAAACCGATCCAGCCATAAGCCTGGTGAACTTTCCGGCGGTGAACAGCAGCGTCTGGCCATTGCCCGGGCTCTGTGCATGAATCCCAAGATCGTCTTTGCCGATGAGCCAACCGGCAATCTCGACACGGCCACCGGAGAGTCCGTTCATCAGCTGCTGAGAGACCTAAATCGTGAGAAGAAGATCACCTTTGTGATTGTCACTCATAACGAGCATCTGGCCAGGAAAAGTGACCGTATTGTTAATATGGTGGATGGGCAGATCTATGAAAATTAGGGACACTCCCCTATTTATCAATGTAACCTGATAAATAGGGGAGTGTCCCTAATTTTCAAGCATCTCCACCGCAATGCCTTCCAGCAGACCATAATCACTGACCTGAAGAGTTGGATCGGGCAGCCGCTTCAGGATACCCAGAACCAGGACGGCACCGTAGAGGACCAGGTCCGCCCTACCTTTCTCAAGAAAAAAACGTCTCCTGATCTTATCCGCTGAACATTTCCTCACGTCTGATAATAGATGCTCAATTGCTTTCCCGGTTAACCTGGCACCGTGTATGCTTTCAGGATCATAAGCTTTCATTCCCAAATCCATGTATGACAGGGTTGTGATGGTCCCGCCTGTGCCGATGCAGACCCGTGGGCTGGGCCCTTCAATAGGGGGGATCATCTCCTCCAAAGACCTGTCCACCCACTGCTGAATCGTAAGCATTGTCTCATTACTGTTGGAAGATAAATGCTCGAACTTTTCTTTCAGGTAGACGACCCCCACGGGGATGCTCTGGATTTCGACTTCACCCTTCCGGTCTACCCGAATAAACTCGGTGCTTCCCCCGCCGATATCTATGATCAGGGATACCGAATTCTCAGGAATCTCGGTCCCTGCCTGAATACCTTTCAGTGTATAGATCCCTTCTTCGACACCTGTGATGATCCGGACCGGACAGGTGACACGTCTGGAAAGGTCTTTGATAACATGATCTGCATTTTCAGCATCCCTGAATACACCGGTGGCCACCGCCTGAATCCGGTCAACACCCTGCCTGCGGAACAGGGCAGAAAATTTTTTTAGGACCTTCTTTGCCCTCTTTGCAGGTTCTTCAGAGATGTTTCCCCTACCCATAAAGCCTTCACCGATACGAACAATACGGCGCTCAATCAGGTCTCTTTCAAACTTGTGGGGAGGGGTCATGTGTGCAATGAGGAGACGGAAGGTATTGGTGCCCAGATCCAGAACGCCTACGCGGCCCATGGTGTGATTCCTCGTGATTTGTGCCCCTTGGGGCTTCGGCTTTATACGCTGCCGTCTGTATTGCAGGTCTTTACGACACCATCAGGGATAGAACATCGAATCTGGAGGACCGGTTACTTCATCCTCTCCGCAGCAGGTATCCAGGGGGATTCAGGAAAGTTGTTGATCAGTTCATCCAGAACCTGGGCGGCCTTCTCCGTGTCACCTTTTGCGTTATAAAGGCGCCCCAGTTCCAACAAAGAGAGATCCTTAAAGGGCTCTTCGATCCCTTTCAGAATTTCTTCGGCCTTGTCAAACTCCTTCATGGCCAGCTGTGTATAGGCGATGCCCTGCAGGGCAAGATTTTTCACGATGGAGCGCCCCCTCCCCTCAGATAATTCTCTCGCCCTTTCAAAATGTTTTAAGGCCTCTTCATACCGTCTCTGTTCATAGAGGATATTCCCCTGATACATCTCTGCCATGGCCCCGCTCAATCCCTTCTTACCTGAAAATTCCTCCAGAGATGCCAAGGCCTCTTCAGCGTTCCCTGTATGATAGGCGTAAACAGCTTGAGTCATCAGTGCCGATTCATTGATCCTGTTATGTTTAATCTGTATAAGGACCAGAAAAACGATCAACACACCGAGCAGGATGCCTCCGGCTATAATGGAGAGCATTCTGATATTTTCCATGCAATAGTTGTAGGTCCTCTTGAGGGCCTCAAGAAATTCATCCTGATCCGGAAGCTCTTTATTCTTCGCCATCCACACTTCTCCTCTATTTTATGATAACAGTTTCTTGACCAGTTTTTCGGAATTCAAGAAGACGTCCTTCACCTCATCTCCGGTCAGCCCCGCACCGAGCAGTATCTTTTCCCCCATTTCCCTGGTCACCAGATCCTGCGGCACATGGGTATCGGTGTTACACAGCAGCGGTGCCTTGAATTTTCTGGCTAAACCGGCAACATGGCCGTTGGAGAGGGAATGGCCCTTGCGGGTGGTTATCTCAAGACAAACTCCACGCTCAGCCGCCAGCTTCACTTCCTGTTCTGAAATCAATCCGGGATGCGCCACAAAGTCCACCCCGGCTTCGATGGCCGCACGGTTGGTTCCCGGGGCCACCGGTTCGACCAGTGTTTCACCATGGGCCACCACCAGCCGTGCCCCCAGTTCCCTGGCCTGGGATACCAGCCCCTGGTATTCATCGGGGTGAACATGTGTAATCTCCACCCCCGGCAACACGGTTATCGTCCCCTGCCTATTCAGCACCTCACAGACCCTGAGGATATTATCAAGGACATGTTGCAGGTTCGAATGGTCCACATGGTCCGTAAAGGCCATGGCACGATAACCTATGACCTGGGCCCGCCGGGCCAGCTCCGTGGGGAGAAGCACGCCGTCACTGAATAAGGTATGTGTATGCAGATCAATCATTTAGCTTCCATATTCCAGAAGTTCGTTACAGCAAGACCCACCAACGGCATGACACATTAACAGATATATCCTTTAATATCAAGGTATTTATGGGCAATGTACCCTCTCTGCCCGGGGTGCCTTGAACGGGATCAAGATCCTCATCTGACTCATTATCCTGATCCAAATCGCTCTTTCACGAGGGATCGGAAAAAAGGATGAAGCACCTGTTTGTAAGTGTTTTCTTACACGCCTAACTTATTGGTTTTATTTAATTTCTGTTCTATCCCCTAAAATCCTCGCTTGGTTTGTGTAGGATCTCTTTATAGTCTATGAACTTTAAAACTCACAAGAAATCATTACCTTCAAATAAAATAAATAAAAACAACAAGTTATACAATTGGCACATTTCTTGCTTTTAAACATTGCAAATACTTTTTTTTTACGGAGAGATGAGGTGAAGGTTTTAGTTCCCTTTTTAAAAAAAAAAAAAAAAAGGTTTCTAAGTTTGTCGGTTTCTTAGAGTAAAATAATGGACCGATGAACTTGATCAGGCGAGACTCCTTCTATTTTAGTAAATCGGCTGCTTACCTCACTCTCCTATCCTCGATAAATGCCCCATCTCTAAAGAGGTGGGGCATTTATCATTTCATCAATGACTCCAGAGCCCTCTTTTATTCTCTCTTGCTTCTCTCTCCAGTTTCCTGAAGTTCCTTCTGTACTTGAATGGGAACTTCTGAAAGACATGACCGTAACCTTGACGTATGATTTCCTGATTGAGCATTGTACCATCAGGAAGAAATACATACGCAAGGAGTCGGTCGTATTTGTCATAACGTTCCTGGTCGAATTCCAGGCGAACTTCTTTTCCGCGGGCCATTCTCCGCGTAAACGCGGCCGCTTCTTTTCCAAAATATTCTACCGGTGACTCAGGGCGAACACTTTCAGGTGTATCCACACCGATGAGGCGGACCCGCACAGGTTCATTTGTCCCTTGTCTGATGATAAGGGTATCCCCATCCACAACACGGATACATTTATATTCAGGTTTTGATTGCGAACCTTCAGAACAGGCAATAAGAGGAAGGAAAAGTAATAAAAACCAGAGATATCTGACTATCAGAATCGTTTTACGTTCCGTTCTCACCTCGGTTTATCTCTATGTTATTTTGATTCACCACCGCAGCGGCGTTCCGGCTTTTCCGCAACCACCCATGAGCTTTTCTCTGCCCCGCACTGACAGGGTTGGGGAGCCTCTTCGGAAAAAGGGATCTCGTTGGTACACTCCTCGCAGATATAGACCTTATCCATTTCATTCTCCTCCACCCAGGCCTGGAACCCCGGGAGTACCCCCTTGGCTCCTCTCTGTTAACAGCACGTTCCTGACGCCTAAAACCTCATACCCCCTATTAATAGCACGAAATCGTGATTCGTCAAGGTGAAGAAGCATAATGCCGATTATCAAAGGTCTAAAGCATCAAAAAACCCCATCTCTCAAGAGACAGGGCTGGATACTCTTCAACTCATCTCAAATGATATAAACTTCCTCCCCTTTAACGGACGGGTCAATAGGGTAAAAGTTCCTTGAAAATCGAGTCGTAATGTTCACTCATATAGAATTCGCAATCACAGCACGTGATGACCTTCCGGGCAAAGCTGCATTTTACTTCTCCGCCACATAAGGTGCCGGCTATACGAGCACAATGTGTACCGTGGAAAGGATAGACCGGGCAAATACCCAACTCCTCGGCATGTGCTCCTCCCGCTTCACGGCCGCATTTCATGTATTCCCAGCAGTTCATTTTCTATATCCCCTTCTCTAATTAATAGCGCAAATTCGGGAAATGTCAAGAGGGGTATCAAGGGAAATCGGCTTTCTTTAACCGGTTGATTTGTTTGATTTTCTAATGGCGCCCTAGGCAGGGATACGACCCTGTCCTAGCCCGTATATTTAGATTTTAAGCCATAACGGCTAAACCCACTGGCGCCGAACAGCGTAGGTTGTCCTGAAAAAGACACTTCTGGGAACAGTTTGGGCGCATTGATATAATGCTCAAAATGACAGCAGCATGCACAAGATGGATTTCGCGTCCGAATCAGAACTTCTGGCTTTGACATTCAATCAGTCTGCCTTCCGGATCGCCTTGAGAAAGTCCTTAGGAGAGACAATCTTGATCCCTATCTGGGGAAAGTCTTTCTTGTTCCTCGTAATAATATATTCACACCCTGAGTGGATGGCTGAGAAGTATTGAATCAGATCTTCATAGTCCCTGCCTTTTTTTGTCCTGGCCTGCCGCAGAATGTCTTTGGTAAGAGGTACGACATCAAAGTCACCGAGTACTTCATCCACGAAGACTTCGGCAATGGATTGTTCGGTTAACTTTTTGATGATGTAATATAGGTTGTTTACTGAAATGGCTGAGATATGGCCCTGGACGAGTCCTTCTTTAACAAGAGTCCAGGTCTGTGCAGCAGACTGATAGTGGGGCTCCCTTCGGGTGAGAACATCCAGCAGTATATTGGTGTCAATCAGAACCTTCATATTTTTTCAGACGATCGTCAAGTGTATCCTCTCGAAGTTCTTTGTAGGTTCTTTTTTCTTTAAGAACTCCGATCCATTTCCGAATGGCATCATCGATTTCAATCTTGGTCCGCCCCTGACTTTTTGACTTAAAATAGTCTTCCACCAAAACTGAAATTGATTTGCCCGAAAGCCTGGAAGTCCTCTTGGCCAACTTCCCCGTTTCTTCATCAATATAAAGTGTCAGCTTCCTCTTTGACATGACAGGATCTCCACGTATACTTACTCAGAATATATACGTATTATTATTGATTGTCAAGAAACCTTTTGTCCATCCAGAAACCTTTTAAACAGATCGAATCTCTTTTGCACGCAAAGCCTTCCTCAAGAATGAAATCTGTTTTCTGATCTCACTTAAAAGTCTCCTGTACTTGGCTCTCATTTTTTTCTGATCTTCGTATTTTGCGATCTCCTTTTTGGACAATCGACCCTTGTAGACAAACTTGACTTTACCCTCTTTCCTTAAGACAATATAGTAATATTCGTTGCCTTTGATACTCTTTTTGACAAGCACACCGCGAGGGATGACATCCAGAGCTTTCTTGTAGGCCTTTTCCTGTCGAAGCGAGTTCCCAAGTTCTTCCTCTAACACACCTTTGATGACCTTCACGGCCTCACCCCCGTTACCATACATCATCGCATATAATATATAATGTAAGGTAACGAATGTCAGGAAGTAATTACCATACACATTGCATAATATTATAATTGTTTGGTAACTGGCGTATAACCACCAACATGTTTCACTTGCTTCAATTGATGGTCAACAATGTTTCCAGCATTGGGTCACATGTTTTGCTGAAGCCTTGCAACTGATTGAACACGATAATTTTGTCTCGTTACGTCAGTCATAGTGGTGCCCCATCGAGGGATCGAACCAACATAACTCTAACTCATTGTAAATCAAGGTTCCCAGAAGGAGAATATCGGTATGGCGCCCCCGGCAGGACTCCCTTCGGTTTCACTCAGGGTAAACTCACATTCGCTTTGATGGCCTATTTCCAATGAGGTGCAATTTCTTTATTCGGCTCCACCCCTTGATCTGCCTCTCTCGTTTCACCGCCTTTTCTTTGGTTAAAGGCCCTTCCTCGTACAGCAACTCAGCATTACCGTGCTGTCTCAGTCTGTTTTCCAGGTCCGTTGTGATTCCAACATAGAGTCTTCCTCTTTTCTCGCAGATATATAATTTCCAACACGACATGGAGTCTCCTTCCAGGCTTGGAGATTGGCCATCAAAGCGAAGGTTCTCGCCGCCCGGAAAAACCAGAATTTAAATAGGGGCCAATTGAAATCGGCCCCTATTTAAATACATGGCGCCCCCGGCAGGACTCGAACCTGCGGCACCCGGTTTAGGAAACCGGTGCTCTATCCTCCTGAGCTACGGGGGCGTATCCGGCATGTTGAATGGACAGCATTTCTTATCATTTTTTATGGAGGGTGTCAAGAAAACCGATCTTGCTGGAGTGTTTAAACCTGTCATGCCAATAGGGGTTTCAAAGGGGTCGGAGTTGTTTGAAAAAACGACTCCGACCCCTTTGAAATCTACTGCAGTTCGGGGTATCGAAAGGTACCTCGCAGTGTGAAAGGATAATATCCTTGTGAGTCGAGGGCTTTGTTAAAAAAGGAGGCAACCCCGTGCAGGTTGATGGGGTCCTCTTCCATGGGCTTTAGCCGTGCAGTAAGATGGAGACTGCTGTCTCGAAAATCTCCGGCATTGAGTTCAAGCTCCCCCTTTATCTCTGCCTCAAGGATGGCGCTCCGGATCTGGCAATCTTCAATGACAAGCTTGCCTTCGGCAAGACTGGCCCTGGCCTGAATGGATTGAAAATCAAAATCCGGGAGATCCATTCCTTTAATATAAAGGTTTCTGACCTTCCCCTGGGTCAGTGTGGCATGGAGGTTGCCGGTCGCACGGGTCATCACATCTTTCCCATGACTCTCGAATTCTGCTTCACCTGTAAGTCTTCCGCTTATCTTAAAGTTCCTCAGATAAAACGGGGCAATGATCTCCTCATACCGGACATCCTCCACCTGAAAGTGATAGGAACCGAGGTCCGGCTGAACCGGATCCGGTAATCGTACCTGACCAGAGGTCTTGCCGCCATAACTCATGCCGGAAAAATTAAGGCCGACGCTCTTCTTCAGAAAGGAAAGGAGCGAGAGCTTCACGGTCAGGGTTTCACCCCTGTATGCTTTGTATCGACCCATGCTCTGCGGCAGGGTCACTTCCACCTGCTCAAAGGTGAATCCCAGAGGGAAGACATAACCCAGTTCTTTATAGATGATATCGACCCCTGTTCTGTCTTCAAGGCGCTCCAGCAAGGTTCCGGCCAGCCGTTTATAGGGGAATAAGACCGCTAATAAAATAATAAAGAGGCCCGCACCGTAAAGAACATAGGTGATCGGGACTCGTCCTCGAGAATGGATCATACTCTTTATCTTCACCTGAATTTTCTTGTGATGATTATCTGTTTCTGTTAACGTGTCCATCTAGCGGCCTGATTCGGAAATAGGCTGACATCCCCTCTGCGTTACGCTGCAGGAAGCGAAATCAGGAAGGGATGATTCTGAGGCACGCGAATGCCGCCGTCTTTCCCAAGCGGACCGTAAAAAAAAGAAAGGGCCTGACGCGACCCATCCCCAATTATCAAGGGAACACAAAAACATGTCAAGAAGAAACTTGATGGTTGAAACTGTCTCGGTGACGCTGGTGATCTTTGTGCTTGTCTTGCTGCTCCAGACAGATTTACTCTCAGGGATACTGCGCCGTATAGGACACACCCTTATTCCCCTCACTTGTATCTTTCTCCCCTGGATCATACTGAAAAGGAGAAAAGAGCCTTTAAGAGAGTTCGGCATCCATCTTGAAGATTTTTCCCGATCTCTTAGGACAGGGATCCTGATCTCCTTCCTCCTGCTGACTCCATACTTTCTCAGCTTTGCTCTCTGGTATAAGGGCCCTTCTGCTGACCTGTCAGGATGGACCCTGATGACAAGGTGGCTGCAAATGGCCCTGTACCAGTTCTGTTATATTGCGTTCCCCGAAGAATTTTTCTTTCGAGGCTATCTGCAGACCCGCCTGAATCAGGGTCTGGGGAAACCCTTTCAACTGCTGGGGGCGCAGGCCGGATGGGGTCTCTTTCTTACAGCACTTATCTTTATGCTCTTTCATCTCGTCTATGCCGTGAACCTCTGGACCCTGGGGGTTCTGCTCCCGGCACTGGTCTTTGGCTGGCTCCGGGAAAAGACCGGATCGATTACCGCATCCACGGTCTTTCATGCCTTGTCGAATATCATCCTCTTTACCCTCCAGGGCAGGTTTTAATCCTTATATTTTTTGAATCTTGACAGGAATGTATGGGTAAAATCTATCCGCTTAGATCAAATGCCAAGCTATCTTTGTTCAGTGGAAAATCATGAGATCCTTTTTTCGACAATAGCTTTACAAAGATTTCATTTTTCTCTTTCCTGGCGAAAGCAGCAAAAGGAGGGGTAAACATAAGAATCATAAAAGCCTTTAGACAGAATTTACTGGATAAACAGGATATCAAAAATCAATCTTTTATAAGATCCTGTCAATCCTGTTATCCTGTCTAAAAATGTTTTTCTTGTTGTGAAGCACCGTGCAGGTTTAGGTCAATCATGAATTTTATTTTTACCCACACAAAACTGTGTAAAACCTATTTTTTAAATCCGGTCTTGATTCAAATCGCCCTTCACACGGATCTGGCTACTGATCCATCAAAATGTAAAATTTAACCGCCTTTACCATCGTCTTATTCAATCTTGGAACTGCATTGAACGTATTAATATTGACGAGACTCAATTACAGCGGTTAAACTGGAATAGTGAGGGTGATTGAGAGTAACTATCGTAAAGATGGGAAAGAAGAACTTATGATCCTTTCAAGGCTTATGGAATGGAGCGCAACCGTTCGAAGCCGTGATTTTACCGGACGCTCTTTTCTGGGAAAACTTTACCGGCTTTTTCTCTTCTCACTGATGGATCGGGGATTAAAACTATTTTACCGGTTACATTTCTCTGTCAAAGAGAAGAACCTCGCTCCCTTCCGGCTTTCTGATTACCAGCTGTTAAAACTCGTCCGTTCCTATACTCCAACGCCCAATCTTTGCCGCAGATGGGTCCAAGGTATCCCGCTCCATCACCATTCCTCACGTTACACCGATATCCTGGCAGCCATCCATGCAATAAAGTTTCGAACCAAGACGGACCAATGGATCTTCCCGGAAACAGCCCTTCTGGCACCGGAACTTGACTGCAAAGGGTTTGCGATCCTCTTCTCCTCAGCTTTAAATGCCATCGGAATCCTGAACGAACTCTGGATCGGACTGCCCTCGGATGGACGAGACGGGCATGCATGGGTGGTTCTAGAAACAGAGGATGGGAGGATTGCAGTAGACCAGTTCAACGGAAACGGTACCGATGAAGCGCTCTTCCATCTCCATCATCCCTATTCCATGACGCTGAAGATATAACAGCTCTCAGCTGTCAGCTTAAAACAACCTTTCCTGACAATCATCACATCCCATCAAACTCTGTGAGTAGTTAATAGATTAAATAAAAGTGCACCTTGTCTGCTCACTGTATGAGTTATACAGATGTTCTGGTCTTCGTTTTTTGCTGAAAGCTGATTGCTGAAGGCTGGTAATTCTATGGCTGATAGTTAGTATTGCAGTAATGTCCCATCTTCCTTGGCACGGCGAAGAGCCTTGCTGAAGACGATAAGACTGAGGGGGATACCAATCAATGCAAAGAGGGCCAGGACAGTAATATCCATGCCCAACTCAGCCAGCGATGCCCCTCGCAGGATTGCATGTCTCATGGCGCGAAGCGAATAGGTCAGGGGGAGGCAGGCAGAACCCTTCTGTAAAATTTCAGGGAGTACGGTCACTGGATAATAGACACCACCAAGCAGGGCAGAGAGGGACCCAAAGAAAAAAGAGATCGGGTCTCCCCGTTTATAGACCAGAATGAATGCCGCAGAAAGGATTCCGAATGACGAGAAGGAGAGGATCGTGAGGACAAGAATAACCAGACCCGAAACGACATTGGCCTGCCCTATCCGGAAACCAAAAAAAACAACGCCCAGAATCAGATAGAGTAAAACTTCGTACGTTGCATGCAAAAAACTCCATTGACTTGAATAGAACAGGATAGAGAGAGGTCTTGTCGGTGTCACCAGCATGGTCTCAAGCGTCCCGGTGACCTGCCCCTCACGGAGTGTACTGGAAAACGAAGAAAGGGCGACTCCCAAGTAGCGGTAAAAGGCTATTCCTATCAGCACAAAGGGGAAATAGTCGCCGCCATAAGCGGAGAGATAGGGACTTGCGGCCTCCCCGAAGAGGACAGCGATAAAATAAAACATCACCACGGAAAAGAAGATTCCCGCGAACTGGGAAAGAAAGGAGAGGCGGTAGCTGACCTCTGTTTTGAAGTCCCTTCTGAGAAACGCAAAGGGTTTGAAGGTCCAGGACAGGGTCGCAGGGTTCATGTTAAACGGCCTCCTTCTTTGTGGCCTGGATAAAGATTGAATTGAGTTCGGATTCAAAAGCTTCTACATGGACAATCGGAATTCCTCTCTCCTGAAATAGACCGAATAGTTTCGAGAGGTTCGTTGCAGGTTCCTGGATTTCAATGTCGATTTTGATCTCTCCTCTCCCATTTGACCATCGGGCATCCGTGACCCAGGGGACATCCTCTATTTGATCCATGATCTTGATGTTCAACGAAGGGATATAAAAACGATACCGGCTCGAGGACTGAAATGATTCACGAAGTTCTTCCAGACATCCGTGACAGATCAGCCTGCCCTGATGGAGAATCCCGATTCGATCACAAAACCTTTCCGCCTCTGAAAGGCAGTGTGTGACCATCAAAATGGTCGTTTTCATCTCCAGGGCGAGTGTACGAATCTGCTGCAAGAGTTTTTCGGAAGATGCGGGATCCAGTCCACGGGTCGGTTCATCCAGGAACAATATCTCCGGATTTCCCAGCAGGCCGCGGGCAACCAGGAGCCGCTGTTTCATTCCTGTGGAATAGGCATCGTAGCGGTTGTCCAGAAAGGCTTCCATCCCGAGGGACGATGAAAGTTCGAGTATTCGCCTCTTAAGCTCCCTCCCTGAAAGATTCATCAGAGATCCGAAAAACAGGAGGTTTTCCCTTCCACTCAGGCGCCAGTAAAAACTTCTCTCATTGGAATAAACAAGTCCTATCTTCTCCTTGATCTTTTCCTCTTCCTGGTTGAGATCATATCCCAGGATACGCACACGTCCCGAGGTTGGCCGGATCAAGGTGGAGAGGACCTTCAGTAGGGTTGTCTTACCGGCCCCATTGGGACCAAGGAGGCCAAAAGTCTCACCTCGTTCCAGATAAAGTGTCACATCCTGAAGTGCCCTGATTTCATGGAAGATCGCTGAAGTATTGATCCATTTACCTAGACCGCTGACGGGCCGAAAGGTCTTGGAGAGCTGTTCTATCTCGATGGTATGGGACATCAGATCTATTGAGGCTCCTCACTGTAAGACGATAAAAGTGATGCGGTCACAGGCATGATGAGTTATTTTATCACCGGTTCATCTTACCTCTGCTGCGGCAGTCATCTGGCTGTTTCATCCTTTCCATAGAAGGGATGGAATCCTGGAAGACCGAAGCACGGGATTATTTGATCGGGTTCTTGTGGTGTTGGGCCGAGGCATTCATGTCCCACCCGTTCTTCTCTCCCATGATATCTTCCTCGTAGACGGAACGGGTAATATAAATCAATGGCGTGTCCTTCAGGCTGATGACCTTGGGGGTTTTGAGTTTATGCCCTTCTGCATTATACAGAATTTCTACTGTGGGCCGAAGTGGCCTCTCCTCGCTGGTCTCGATCACTTTCCCGATTTCACTGGTATTCAGCTTGACCACACCTTCCAGGGGGAAGACAGATATTTTCTTCAGAAGGGTCTTGACCAGTCTGAGTGGGAATACCCCTTTTTCCTGTTCCACGATAATTTTCACCGCATCGTATGGAAGAAACCGCCTGCGCTGGGGACGGGTATGGGTCAGGGCTTCATAGAAGTCAACAATCCCAATGATCTGAGCATATTCATGGATACCTTCACCGGATAGTCCCCGGGGGTAACCTTTTCCGTTTATCCGTTCATGCTCCTGCCGAACAACCAGTGCGATCCACTCATACTGGGGACCCAGTCGTTTGAGCATCTCGTAGCTGTACTCAGGATGGCGTTTCATCTCAGCGTATTCCTCTTCCGTCAGAACCCCTTCCTTGTTGATCAGTTGGGTATCAAGCTTGGCCATCCCGATATCATGCAGGAGTGAAACCGTTCCGAGTCGGATGAGCTGATTCTCGTTGTAGTCAAGCCCCATACCGATCTTTAGAGAGAAAATCGTCACGTTCACGGAATGGGAGGGGAGGTCGTTTGAGGAGTGCCGGGTATAGACCGCCTTGAGGTAAAGCCTGTCACCGGCCATCAGGCTGTGGACCATACGGACCGTACATTCTGCAATCTTCTCCACGGAAAAGGGTTCACCGGCCCTCCCCCTTTCCATGGCAAGGCGGATCTGTTCCTTGGAGTCATTGTAGATCTGATCCACATTGCCGTAAATCCACTCACCTTCAGACCCCTTGCCTTCTTTCTTTTCTTTAAGGATATTGTTGGAACCCTTCCGCCGGTCCTTCTGGGAGATGGCATTCCCGATGCCTCCCTCTTCGCTCTCCTTGAGCAATTCATCGACGGAAAGGATTTCGCTCAGCTTCAGATCCCCGGCATTCTGAACAGAGGACCCGGGTTCCTCGTCGAAAGTGACTGAATCAGAACGCGTATAAGACTCATCCCCTTCTCCGGAGGTCCCGCCTGGCTCCCTTAAGATATCGGTAATTCTTACCATGGATCTGCTCCCTTACTAAGCACCGTGGGCTGACTTATCCACGATAGCTGGATTGATAAACTTCACGCTCTCGCCACATCCGATTAACAAACTGAGGTCACAGATGTTGTTAATCTTTCTCGGAATTCCATAGCTGCACTCATAGATCCGTCTGAGGGCATCGTTGGTGAACATGTTCCTTTTTGCACCCGCCTTCTTGAGTCTGAAGAAGATAAACTTGACCATCTCTTTGAGATCCAGTGCCTTGAGGTGATAACGGATGGCAATCCTCTGATCAAGCTGCGGTATCTTTTCGATCTTCTCCCTGAGTTCAGGTTGGCCGATCAGCACCAGGGTCAGTAGAAAACGGTCATTTAACTGAAAATTTAATAGCAGCCTCAGTTCTTCAAATGTCTGTTCAGCATTGATGAGCTGTGCCTCGTCCACAATGATGACCGAGTTGATATTCTCTTTGAGATTCCGGTAAAGGTGATCATTCAGGATATGGATCATCTCCCGTTTGGTTCTTGCCGAGGTATCCAGATCAAACTGGAACAGGATCTCCCGGAAGAAATCATCGGGAGCCAGGCAAGGATTTTCAATCAGAGCGAGCTGATAATTTCTTTTCACCAGTCTCTGTACCAGCAAACGGCTGATCGTTGTCTTTCCGCAGCCGATTTCTCCGGAGAGCATTGCCGCACCCTTTAGGTTTTCAATGGCATAGATCAGGCGTGTCAATGCCTCTTCATGAATAGGTGATTTATAGAGATATCCAGGATTTGGCAGGTTTTCAAAGGGATATTCTCTTAGAGCCCAGTAATCCTTGTACATATCCAGCATCTCCAAATAAAAGGCTCAAAAAGACACACCCTACCACGAGTGTTACAGATCATATGGAAAACACAAAGGAGAAAAACAGGAAAAACCTTTACTATTAATATGTTAATTCGAGATGTTGATTTTTGTCAAGATTTAAAATTTTGAGGATCTGACAGTAAAAAATGGTGGGAAAATCGCTTACATTCTCTTATTTATTCAGAAGGGCGAGAATATCCCGCTCCAGAACTGATTCATCAGCCAAACCTACATACCGTTTGTGAATCATCCCCTCCTGATCAATCACAAAGGTTGTTGGAACGCCGATGATGCCCCCGTAATCCGATGTAATCTTCTCGTTTCCCATCAGGATCGGATAATTGATACCCATTTCCTGAGCGAACTCCTTCAGCAGTTCACCCCCCCCGGGATCAAGGGCGATACCGATGACAGCCAGCCCCTGGAAACGGTGCCTGTTGTAAAGATCAATCAAATGGGGAATTTCAAGCCGGCAAGGGAAACACCAGGTGGCCCAGAAATTCAGAAGAACGACCTCACCCTTAAAATCCGACAGATGTACCTCCTCTCCGTCGAGATTCATGAGCTGGAAATCCGCTGCTTGAGCACTGTCCTGGGGTTCTTTGTGTTCACCCGTCCCGGACGAACCGCGACAGGCCTGGCCAGCGATCAGCAGTATGCAAACCAGCCATAACAGTCGTTGATAGAAAAGACTGATTTTTCTCAAATGAACCCTCCTGTGTCCTTAACCCTGACGGGTTAACCGAATCGAGACAGAAAAGGAAAAAGTTCCATCAAATAACCGGAAAGATAACCCAGTCGATTCATGAAAATCAGGATACCGATGGCCACCAACAAGATCCCGGCAGAGACCTCCACGGCCTTGAAATGTTTTTTTACTCTGTCGAAAAAGTTCAGTGACCAGCTTGTGGCCAGGCCGGTCAGGATAAAAGGAAGGCCGAGGCCCATGGCGTAAACCAGGAGGAGGAGGATTCCCAGCCGCACACTCTCCTGAGTCCCTGCCATCGCCAGGATCCCTGCCAGTATAGGACCAATGCAGGGCGTCCATCCAAAGGCAAAAACCATCCCCATAACAAGGGCCTGAAGATGGGACATCTTTCCGGTTTTGAAGTGCATCCGTTTCTCAAAATTTAAAAACCTGATTCTGAAAATCCCCATGGTGTGCAGTCCGAATATCACAAGGATCACGCCTGCAACCTTTCTCAGGAGGTTCATCTTAACAGCCACCAGGCGGCCAAGAACAGTGGCCGAAGCACCCAGCAGCACAAAGACCAGAGAGAACCCTGCCACAAAAAGGAGTGACCGGATCATTACGGCAGAATACATGGGGGAAGATTTGTCTTTCTCGACAAGCTGGTCGACCGAGGTTCCTGAGATATAAGAAATATATGCCGGGACCAGGGGCAGAACACACGGAGAGACAAATGAGAGCAGCCCGCCAAAAAATGCAAACATCAATTGTTCCAAATATCACCTCTCTGACAATGATAGGTCCGAACCGAAAGCCCTTCCATCCTATCTTGCCTTTTTCTGGGTCCCCGGGAACGAAGCGGCCACGTCACGCATACCTGCTCGTGAAAGTTGCTCCGCTGTCTGCCATCGTAAACGAATTTTCGACCAATTAAAAAGCCGTTCCGGTTCCTCGCTCAAGGGTTTCTGGGTTTCATAAAACGACGCTCTATAGTACTCCATCCCGTCCATGACACGGATCATCTTGATACGGAATGAAACCGATGCAGGTGTCACAACAGAATAGTTCCCCCCGACTCTTTCCTTAATCTCCAAAACCTCACCGACCACCACGCTGTCCACTCCAAGCTGGCTTCCGATCTTCTTCAGGAATCCGATATCTGTATAAGGGTCGCGTGTTTCCTGTTCAAGGTTAAGGGTGACAATGACCTGTTCCAGCGGTACGGTCTCATAAGGGACCTTCTGATGAATCTCTTCATAGAGATAGACTGCCAGACGTTCACCGGCCTTGGAAAAGTCCTTGTGTTCCGCAATGGGATGACCGCAAAATGAACAGAGGATCTCATCGGGAATTTCCTTCTTCGCCTCATGCCTGGGTGAGACAAATGGAAGGATTGCAATACGGTTAATCTCGACCTTCTCAAGATCCGGCGACCTCCAGACCTCCAGGTTCTTTTGCAGGTGAATGTCTTTCATGATCCCTCTGCCGGTCCCGCAGGAAAGAATTCCGGACAAGAGAATCGCACAACAGATGGCCTGAAAAATAGAGGGATGGTATGCACGAGCTTTCATTCCGTTTTCCCGTTGGTTGCCCATTTTGAATGTTTACAATAGTAACACATAAACAGCAGGTGTCAATATAGAGGCAATCTGCCCATATGAATGGTCGTACTCGTCATCCGTTCGTACCCGTCATGTCGAGGGAGAGCAAAAGGATTAAAATAATGATCAGGATGACACATCGAAGACCTATAAACCATATTCCTTCCACCGCTCGGTAACCCGCTTACGGACCTCCTCTGTCATGACGATATCGTCCGGCCATTCACGGGTGTGCCCCTCGGAAGGCCACTTCTTGGTTGCATCGATTCCGATCTTGGCCCCGTACTTGGGAAGGGGGGAGGAGTGGTCCAGGGCATCCAGCGGCCCTTCCACCACTTCAATGTCCCGCTTCCAATCAACATTGTTGCCAAGGCGCCAGAGGACCTCTGAGTTGTCCTGGACATTCACATGGGCATCGACGACCACAATCATTTTGGTGAACATCATCTGGCCTGTCCCCCAGACGGCGTGCATAACCTTTCGGGCATGGCCCGGATACCGCTTATCAATAGACAAGAAAGCGATATTGTGAAAGATCCCCTCGAGCGGAAGGTTCATGTCCACCACCTCAGGCAGCTGTTTCCTCAAAAGAGGAAGAAAGATCCGCTCCGTGGCTTTGCCCAGATAGCAGTCTTCCATGGGAGGTTTGCCCACGATGGTTGTGGGGTAGAGCGGATTTTTCCGACGGGTGATACAGGTAATGTGGAAGACCGGGTAAGGTTCGGAAAGAGAATAGTAGCCCGTATGATCACCAAATGGGCCCTCAATCCTGCTTTCAGCCGGGTCCACATAACCTTCCATGACAATTTCGGCATGGGCCGGCACCATCAGGTCCACGGTTTCGCAGGCAACCATCTCCACCGGTTCTCCCCGGAGAAAACCGGCAAAGAGCATCTCGTCAAAGTCATCGGGAAGCGGCGCTGTCGCGGCATAGATCACCGCCGGATCAGCCCCCAGAGCCACGGCCACGGGAAGGCGCCTCCCTTCACGTTGAGAATCCTGATAGTGGTGAGAACCATGTTTGTGGATATGCCAGTGCATCCCTGTTGTTTTTTCATCATAGACATGCATCCGGTACATCCCGCAATTTGGTGTACCGGTCACAGGATTTCGGGTAAAGACCAGAGGGAGGGTGATAAAGGGACCACCGTCCTGCGGCCAGCACGTGATGACCGGCAAGGACTGGAGAGTGGGATTCTCTTTCTCAATCACTTCTTTGACCGGTCCGGTCTTCACGATCTTGGGGATAAAACCGGCCAGTTTTTTAAGCTTGGGGATCTGCTTGAGTTTACCGATCAAGTTGGTTGGAATTTCAGGTTCGATGATCTCAAGGATCTGCTGTGCGATCTCTTCGAGGTTTTTAACCTCCAAAGCAAGACAGATCCTCTCCATACTGCCGAAGGCATTGATCAAAACGGGATAGGGCGAACCTTTGACTTTCTCAAAGAGGAGGGCTGGCCCTTCCTCTTTGGAGATCCGGTCCGTGATCTCTGTTATCTCAAGAATTGGATCCACCTCCACCTGGATCCTCTGAAGAAGAGACCGCTCTTCCAGGACCCTTACAAATTCCTGTAAGTCTTTATAGGCCATTCTATTCTCTCTTGATCGTTAGCAAACCCCCTTGTGATACTGGATTCAGATGAGGGGAAAGAGTCATGGAGCCGGTGGACGGAATTGAACCGACAACCTACGCATTACGAATGCGTTGCTCTACCGTTGAGCTACACCGGCATAACATTCATGCAATCTCGAATTGACAGAATTTTTAACATTTTCTGTCTGGTTCGTCAAGGAGATTGAAGAGAACTGAAATCGGGCTGGAACCGCCCGTTTTGCATCCTGATGGAACAGAAAGGTTTGACATCGCCTCACATCCATTCTATTCTTAAGCAGAATAATTCCATCAAAAAGAACCGGATAATAACGGGAAGTCCGGCATGGACGTGATTACCACACATATCAATGCGGATTTTGACTGCCTGGCCTCCATGGTCGCGGCTAAAAAATTTTACCCCGACGCCCTCATGGTCTTTTCCGGCTCCCAGGAGCAGAGTCTCCGACAGTTCTTCCTTCACTCTGCCGGTTATACGTTAGAAGTGGAACGGCTCAGGAACATTCAGCTGGAGAAGGTCACCCGGTTAATCATCGTGGATACCAAAAGTTCCAGCCGGATCGGAAAATTTTCAGCATTGATCGACAAACCGGGTGTCTCCATACATATCTATGACCATCATCCTGTCTCACCGGGGGATATCCCGGCTGAGCTTGCCGTCGTCCGGGATAGAGGTTCAACCACCACAATATTTGTCGAGATGATCAGGGAAAAGAGGATTCCCATCACCCCTCTGGAAGCCACGATCATGGCACTGGGGATCTATGAAGATACAGGATCCTTCATGTTTGCTTCGACCCGCAAGCAGGACATGGAGGCGGCGGCTTATCTCCTGACCCAGGGAGCAGACATCAACCTGGTTTCTGATTTTATTACCCGTGAGCTGACAGCCGAGCAGATCTCTCTCCTGAATGACCTGATCCATTCGGCAAAGAGCTATACCATAAAAGGGATTCCGGTGGTCCTGGCCATGTCCTCCACAGAACAGTATATCGGAGACCTGGCCGTACTGGTCCACAAGTTGAGGGATATCGACAACATCAATGTGCTTATCGTCGTGGTCCGGATGGGGGACCGGATTCATCTGATTGCCCGGTCCAGGCTCCCTGAAGTCAATGTCGGGGAGATCCTTACGGAAATGAACGGCGGCGGACACCCTACGGCCGCCTCGGCAACCGTCAAGGACAAGACTCTCCTCCAGGTTCAGGAGGAACTCCTTCTCATGCTGAGAAAACACATACAGCCTGTGCGGCGTGCTTTGGATATCATGACAACGCCCGTGGTGACGATCCATGTGGATAAAAACCTGGTCGAGGCCTCGGAGATGATGACCCGGTATAATGTGAATGCCCTCCCTGTGGTGGATAAAGAGCGATACGTCGGGGTGGTGACCCGGGAGACTGTCCAGAAAGGGATCTTTCACGAACTGCACCAGACATCAGTCCGGGAGTTCATGAGCACTGACATATTAACAGCCGACCCCGAGACCTCGCTCTTTACCATTGAACAGACCATGATCGGCAAAAATCAGCGTCTCATGCCGGTCCTGGAAGGCCATCGTATCATCGGGGCCATCAGCCGCACCGACCTTTTGATGGCGCTACATGAGGATATACGGAAGAAGCCGAAAACCCTGCACGATTTCGGTAAAGAGGATGAATATCTTTTCAGTAAAAACCTTAGAAAACTCATGGAAGAGAGGATTCCCACCCCTGTCATCAAGATCCTGCGCCAGATTGGTGAAGAGGCCGATGCCCTCGGCTTTTCTGCCTATGTGGTGGGCGGGTTCGTTCGGGACCTCCTGCTCGGGATCGAAAACCTGGATGTGGACATTGTCGTTAGCGGTGACGGGATTCGACTGGCCAACAAAGTCTCGGAACGTCTGAACGGGAGAGTCAAGAGTCATCCCAAATTCGGGACCGCGGTGGTCATCCTCCCGGACGGCTTCCGTGTGGACATGGCCACGGCAAGAACCGAATACTATGAATACCCGGCGGCTCTCCCTACGGTAGAGATGAGTTCAGTGAAGAAAGACCTCTACCGGAGAGATTTTACCATCAACACCCTGATCATCCAGCTGAACAGTAAAGAATTCGGGCGGATGATCGATTACTTCGGCGGACAGCGGGATCTTAAGGATAAGGCTATCCGTATTCTGCACAACATGAGTTTTGTGGAAGACCCCACTCGGGCTTTTCGAGCCATACGGTTTGAGACCCGGTTCCAATTTACCATCGGCCTGCATACACAAAATCTGATCAAGAGCGCGGTCCGCTTGAATCTTTTTCAAAAAATATCGGGAAAGCGTCTCCTGGTCGAACTGAAATATCTTTTCCAGGAAGAAGACCCCTTCCCTTCCATCAAACGCATGGAACATTTCGATCTCCTTCAATTTATCCAACCAACCTTAAAGCTGCAACCCTATACGGAAAAGCTCTTCGCTTCTATTAAGAATGTCCTGGCCTGGTTCCAGCTCCTTTTTCTTGACATAGAGATCGAACCCGACCTGCTTTACCTGATGGGGCTCCTCTTCCCCCTCAGGCAAGAAGAGATCCAGAAGGCCGTCGTGACCCTGGACCTGGGCAAGGATCTCTCCGGCAAATATCTGATTGGAACCGATACATTTATTCAGATCCTGAACCGCTTCAAGAACAGTGCAAGGATCACTCCAAGCGAAATTTACAGGACCCTCTCTCCCCTGCCCACAGAAACCATTCTGCTGATGATGGCCGCGACCAGCTCTCAACTTGCAAGGAAGAGATACTCTTACTATCTGACACAACTCAGAAAGGTCAAGCCGGAAATCACTGGTGAGGAGATCAAAAAGCTCGGCTTTGCACCCGGACCGGTTTACCGGGATATCCTGAACCGTCTGAGGGACGCCCACCTGGATGGAAAAGTCAAGACCCGCGAAGAAGAGATCCGGCTGATCCAGAAAGAATTTTTAAAAAAATAAGCCCTCAGAAAATAGTCGTTCTGTTTATCCTTTGTGCTGATGGCTGACCGCTGAGCGCCGACAGCTTCTTTCCTGATTTTCTTGCAAAATTCAAGTGAGCCTGCTACAGTGGCAGCCGTATCCAATACCTTGCAGCCTTTGCGGCTGGATCGCTGGGTAGAGAATGATGAATGACAGGAGGCCGGCATGGATTTCAAAACCGTGAAGCTTGAATTTCCAAAAGATGCCAATATCATTTTGGGTCAGACCCACTTTATCAAAACCGTTGAAGACCTTTATGAGATTATGGTGGGACAATCCCCCTCTTCCAAATTCGGGATTGCTTTCTGCGAAGCCTCAGGACCCTGCCTGATACGGAGTGACGGAAATGACCCGGCCCTGGTGGAGGCTGCCACAGAAAATATGCAGAAGGTCGCCGCCGGACACACCTTTATGATCATCATGAAAGATATCTTTCCCATCAATGTATTAAATGCAGTCAAGAACTGCCCGGAAGTCTGCCAGATTTTCTGCGCCACGGCCAATCCTGTGGAGGTGGTGATTGCCGAGACCGAACAGGGAAGAGGGGTCATGGGGGTCATCGATGGCTTCCCGCCCAAAGGCATGGAGCAGGAGAATGATAAAAAGAACCGCCAGGTGTTTCTCCGTCAAATCGGCTACAAACGAGGATAAGATCACAAGACGTTATCATGCAAAAATTCTTATCATTGATTGCCGGAGGAGCTGTGGGAACTTTGCTCCGCTATGCCCTATCAGGAGCGACATATAAACTGATCGTCGGAGTTTTTCCGTGGGGGACACTGGTTGTCAATCTGGTGGGGTCGTTCCTAATCGGCCTGCTATGGGGCTTGTTCGAAATCGAAACCATTTCACCCAATGCACGGACTTTTCTTTTTATCGGGCTTCTGGGTGGTTTTACAACTTTTTCCACCTATACCCTGGAAAGTTTAAACCTCTACCGGGACGGAGAGACCAAGCTTGCCTTGTTCAATATACTGGCCAGCAATCTTTTTGGCATCCTTCTTGTGGTCATGGGTTTTGCGGCATCAAGAATCATCATCAACCATCTCCGATAGTGTGAAAACATGAAATTACCTGAGCAAGGATTGCTGTTAAGAATCTTCGTCGGTGAAACAGACACCTATGAAGGAAAGGCGCTCTATGAATCCATTGTCCTGAAGGCCAGAGAAATGAATCTTGCGGGAACCACAGTCCTACGGGGAATCATGGGGTTTGGAGCACATAGTCGTATACACTCCGCAAAATTACTTAGACTCTCAGAAGATCTTCCGATTGTTATCGAAATTGTTGACTCAGAGGAAAATATCGACAAAATACTCCCTTTCCTGGATGAAACCGTAAAAGAAGGCCTGATCACCATGGAAAAAGTTCGGGTCATTAAATACCGGCATCATAAAAAAAAAATAACAATTCTCGGCCATTTTGCGTATAATAATATTGTACCCATTAATCATTGGGACATAACGGATATGTCAATCCATCTCTACCCATAAAAACAGAAAGAGGAGAATGAACATGTTCAAAAAAATTTTTTTGATATTCATTTCCGTTTTTCTGTCCTCAGGTTGTGCAGCAACACCGGCCAACACAACCTCTCACCATGAGGCCTCAAAGTTCACCAAAGAGGGGAACCAGTATCTTCTTCAGGGTGACTTTGAACAGGCCATTGCCGCTTATCAGAAGGCGATTGAATTGGACCCGAATGATACAGAGGCCTATCTTAATCGCGGGCAGGCCTATGCCATCGGAAGTGGCCAATACGATTTAGCCATTGCCGATTACAACAAGGCCATCAAAATCGATCCCCGTGATGCACAGGCTTACTACAAACGGGGAAAGGTCTACAAACAAAAAGGCGAGTTCGAGCGGGCTATTTCGGATTACAGCAAGGCCATCGAACTCAACCCGAACTATGCAGAGGCCTATACCAACAGGGGAGTGATCTATGGCCGGGACAAAGGCCAGTTTGACCTGGCCATATCCGATTTTAATAAAGCCTTAGAGATCAATCCCCAACTTCTCGAAGCCTATTTGAATAAGGCCTCAGCCTGTGAAAATTCCGGCCAGCCCGAAGAGGCCATCAAAGCATACAAGGGTTTTCTGCAGCATGCGACACCTCAATTAAATGATTACATCACGTATGCAGAAAGAAGAATAAAAGAGCTGCAGAAATAAAACTCGCCGTGCCATCCTGGTTCTTAATTAAAAGATCACAGTAGCCCACCCTACGGCGATCCCGACCTCAACCATTCATGACAAAACAGTCATTGTTTGTCCCATGTGCTTCTATATTACAAGATACGTTGATTGAAGCACAAATGGACCTGTTTCACACAGGAAAGGAGGCAATAAAAATGAAATGGACATATCCGATTGTGTACATCTGTTCAGGCATACTTTTCGGCCTGTCTGCCTGTTCACAAGCATCTGCACCGTTGACAGAACTCAAGCATTTAGCCATGGATAATCTTGAAGGGGTACTCACAGAATCCGAGGTTCAGATCGACCACCAGATCACCAGTGACGGTAAAGGCTCACTGCGTGTTTCGGCAACAAAACCCACGGTGGTGAGGTTGTACGAAATTGATGACATCGATGTTGAGAATGCACGCCTTGTGTATCAAGCCAGTGTCCGCACAAAAGATGTGGACGGTCAGGCTTATCTGGAGATGTGGTGTGTCTTTAATGGGTTAGGGGAATTCTTTTCCCGGGATCTTCAAACACCGTTATCGGGAACTAACGATTGGACCACAGAACAGACCCCCTTCTTTTTGAAGAAGGGAGAAGAACCCGATACGGTCAAATTGAATCTGGTGATTGATGGCAAAGGGACGGTGTGGATCGATGATATTCGTCTATTAAAGGGGCCCTTGCTTTAACCCTGATATTGCATGATTTTAAAAATAGGGGGGATGGTCAGTCCAGGATATCCAGGACTTCACTGAGTTCTTCATGTACTTCTTTAAGGGTGTCTTTGAGATTAGGGTGGGCGGTTGTGATCTCGGTCAAGTCCTGTTCTGCATCAATCCTTTTCTTGGCGCCGGCGATCGTATATTTCTGTTTGTATAGAAGTTCTTTGATGCTCAGGACAAGCAGAACGTCCTTCTTCTTGTAGACCCGCTGACCCGCTTTGTTCTTTTTAGGACGGAGACTTTTGAACTCGGTCTCCCAATAACGAAGGACATGGGGTTCCACACCGGTCAGTTTACTCACCTCACCGATACGAAAGAAGAACTTGTTGGGAATCTTCGGCATCTGTCATCTTCCGTTACATGTGTGTCGTAGAAACTTTATTCAGAGCTTCCCTCAGACGGGGTGGAGGGATTATAGTCCAGGATGTGTTCTTTCAGAACCTGACTAGGTTTAAAGGTCACGACCTTGCGCGGTGTAATCTCGATTTCCTGGCCTGTCTTGGGGTTCCGACCCTTGCGAGGTCCTTTGCTCCGGATAACAAAATTTCCAAATCCGGCGATTTTAACCATATCTCCCTTTTCCAAGGTGTTTTTAATGGTCTCAAGGACGGTTTCTACTACCTCGGACGACTCTTTCTTTGAAAAACCCACCCTGCTGTAAACTTCTTCAACAATGTCCGCCTTGGTCATATATGTGCCTCCTTGATTATTTCGGAATGAAACATGACGTGGAGCCCTTACTTTAAAAATACAACAAACCCCTATGTTAGTCAAGTTTTTTTCATCTTATTAATAACTTAGAGAACCCATAAGGGGAGTCCCCGATGCATCGCATAGTACGGCAGGTCTCTTCTCCTATTCCACGGCCTTCTCCTTATCCCGTTTTTCTGCATCGATCACCTTTTCACTTAAATGTGCGGGTAGCTCTTCATAATGGTCGAATTCCATCTCAAAAAAGCCTCTACCGCCCGTAATCGAACGGAGCGAAGCGGAATACTGAAGGGTCTCGGCCATGGGAACCAGTGCCGTGACAACCTGAGTGGCACCTTTGGCTTCAAATCCGAGGACCTTCCCTCTCTTAGAGTTCAAATCACTGATCACATTGCCGATAAATTCGTCGGGAACCATCACCTGAAACTTCATGATGGGTTCTAACAGGACCGGATTGGCATCCAGAATGCCTTTTTTCAAGGCCATGGATGCAGCGATCTTGAAGGCCATTTCCGAGGAATCCACATCATGGTATTTACCGTCATAGAGGGTCGCTTTAATGTCCACAATAGGGAATCCTGCCTGGGGTCCCTTCCGAATCGCTTCCACAAGTCCCTTCTCAACGGCTGGGATATACTGTTTGGGGACCACCCCGCCTACGATCTCATCGCCAAACTCAAAGCCTGCCCCTCGTTGCATCGGTTCAAACCGGATCCAGACATCCCCATACTGCCCCCGTCCCCCGGACTGCTTCTTGTACTTGCCCTGAACTTCCACTTTCTTCCGTATGGTCTCCTTGTAAGGGACTTTGGGCTCTTTGAGGGTCACTTCCACGCCAAACTTTCGTTTCAATCCGGCGAGGATGACCTCCATGTGTACCTCTCCCATGACCGAAACAATCAGTTCCAATGTCTCTTCATGGCGCTGCAGCCTGATTGTGGGCTCCTCTTCACTGATCCGGTGAAGGGCATTGCCCAGTTTTTCTTCATCTCCCTTGGATTTGGGTTCGATGGCATAGGATATCACCGGCTCAGGAAAAACGATGGGAGAGAATGTGACAGGGGCCTTTTCATCGCAAAGCGTATCGCCGGTGACCGTGTTCTTCAATTTGGCCACCGCTGCAATCTCTCCAACCCCAACCTCTTTTACCTGTTTTTGATCTTTGCCGTTCATACGCAGGATACTTCCCACACGTTCCTTTTCACCTTTGGTGGCATTCAACACGGTAGAGTCCGATTTCAGCACACCCGAATAGACCCTGAAGAGAGAGAGTTTCCCGGTAAAGGGGTCCACAATCGTCTTGAAGACCTGGGCGGAAAAAGGTGCATCCAGAGAAACCGGGCGGGTCACCTCTTTTTCCGTCTTGGTGTCCGTTCCAACGACTGGTCTTTCCTCTGCACTCTTGACCGGGGAAGGAAGAAATGAGACCATCCCGTCCATGACCTGTTTGACGCCGATATTTTTTGGTGCCGCACCGCAATAAACAGGAACAAACTTTCTGGAGTGGGTCCCTTTCGAGATCACCTCCAGAAGCTCTTTCTCACTGATCTCTCCTCCTTCCAGGTAACGCTCCAGGAGCTGATCATCGGTTTCCACTGCCGTTTCAACCAGTTTTTCACGAAAACTCTCGACCAGGTCCTTTAAATCCGGTGGAATATCCGGGGAGGAAGTGAACGTGCCGGAACCGTCTGCGGCAGACTCATAAGCCTGCATGGTCATCAGATCGAAGACCCCCTTGAAATGATCCTCTTTGCCGATGGGAAGCTGTACAACCAATGGCGTGATCTCTAAAGAGGCGCCTATCGTATCCACGGCTTTAAAAAAATCAGCACGCTCCCTATCCATCTTGTTGACCATGACGATTTCGGGAAGATTATGTTCCGCTGCATAACTCCAGACCTTTTCGGTCTCCACCTTCACACCGGAAACGGCACTCACCAACAGCAGCACTGAATCCATGACCTTGAGAACGCCTTTGGCATCGGCCAGGAAGTTGGTGTATCCCGGGGTATCCATGAGAAACATTTCCGTCCCATTCCACGGGATCATGGCCATGGAAGAAGAAATCGTCGATTTTCTTTCAATCTCTTCATCAATATAATCAAGGATGGAATTCCCCTCATCGACTTTATTCAGACGGGTCGTGACCTTGGCATTGAACAGCATGGCCTCACACAAAGAGGTCTTGCCGACCCCACCGTGACCAATGACACCCAGGTTCCGGACAGAAGACGGATCTTTCTTTGCCATAATTCACCTCTTAAGATTAGTTTGGAACGATACAGTTAAAAATAATGTTCTCAATATTATCCACACAGACGGTCAAGTAAAAAGTGAAAGGGCCCAAAGCACGAAATCCCCGGAAAACAGCGCGTACTTATAGCTACGCTCCAGTGACAATGGATGCATCACAACGCAGCAGATGGGCTTTATGCAAAGCCGTCACGATGGTATTGATTCAAGACCAAGAGGTTGGAAGGCCCCATTCCCCAATGGGTTCCACTCAAAATCTTGTTCTACTGTAACAGGATAATAACTTGTAATGATGGTTCGGCAACACCTTTAAGGGCTACCAGATTTCGGACTCTATGGTTCCCCCCTTCTTGATAAGGATATCCACCACAGCATAATTGAAATAGTTGGTCTTTTCAGCGATTTCAGGGGCCACGCGGCTGTGGTAAAGATCACGGCCTTTATCAAGATCCTCCTTGAGGAGATCAAAAAGATTGTCGTTCTTAATCCCTTTTTCGATTTTGGATTGATTGTAGAGCGCAATATCCGAGAGTATGGTCCGAGCTAGTCGTTTCGCTTTCTCGTGGTCTGTGATCTGCATAGTTGACTCCCTCTCCTTAGTCGGCTCTTTAATCCTTTTACACATTTTAATTTATTTTGTCAATAATATCAAGAAATTTCACCAGCAAAACAGGACTCCGCTCCCTGCTACCCTCCCCCATATCTAGCCCGGATATTGCATGAGTGATCGTCGTGAGAGGCCGTAAAAGCGCCACAGGCAAGGCGCAGGAAATTTTCTGGCTGAAGCAGGTTGCCAGGCAGGCGTGCCTGGCACCTACTATTTCGAAGTCAGGAAATTTTCTGTAACGCCGCATGTGGCAGCTTATCCGGCCTCGTAATAGATTTACTCATGCAATATCCTGGCTAAATCCCAATGGCTGATCTCAAGAGGAGATAGAGAGCAGGATATGTTGTTGCAATAACAGAACCATTATGGTATGAATCAGCCGTATGGTTCCAAATGCCCTGATCTTCAAGGTAGACCGGTTGAATATATCCGATCCTATGGCGACGAACTGGAGGAATTCATTATGATTGATGAACTTAAACAGGAAATGAAAGAGATGACCAAAGACTACCAACTCCTCCGGAGCCATCTTTGACCTTACAAAGAACAAGGCACGACTCCAGGAAATCGAAAAAATCATTGCTGATCCCAATTTCTGGCAAAAACCTCCATCTGCTCAGAAGATACTGAAAGAAAGGACGAATCTGACCAACCAGATTACCCAATGGGATGAATTGAACCAATCTTTTGAAGATCTCGAAGCCCTGATCGATCTCGCTATTGAAGAACAGGAGGAATCTCTCTATTCAGAGATTCGCGAGGGCCTGAAGGACCTTCGACAAACGATCAATAACATGGAACTCAAAACCATTCTGGGAGAAGAGAATGATTCCAGCAATGCAATTGTGACCATCCATCCTGGAGCAGGCGGTACAGAGTCCCAGGACTGGGCGCAGATGCTCTTCCGGATGTATCAGCGATGGGCTGAACGGAAAGGTTTCAAAGCGAATGTGCTGGACATGCAGTACGGTGAAGAGGCAGGACTCAAAAATGTCACGTTCATTATTGAAGGCGAATACACATACGGGCTTCTCAAGGCCGAGGACGGCGTGCATCGCCTGGTCCGGATCTCACCCTTTGATGCAGGGAAGCGGCGGCATACCTCCTTTGCCTCTGTTCTGGTCAGTCCGGAACTGGACGAAGAAATCGATGTACCGATTCGAGAGGAAGATCTTCGGGTTGACACGTTCCGGTCAAGCGGCGCCGGCGGTCAACATGTCAACGTGACCGATTCAGCTGTACGTATCACTCACATCCCCACAGGCATAGTGGTCCAATGCCAGAATGACCGATCCCAGCACAAGAACAGAGCTTCAGCAATGAAAGTACTCAAGGCACGATTATACGAACTGGAAAAAGTGAAACAGAAAGAGAAACTTGAGGAGATGCTGGGTGAAAAAAAGGAGATCGGTTGGGGGAGCCAGATCCGATCTTATGTCCTGCAGCCCTATCAGCTTGTCAAAGATTTGAGGACAAAAGTAGAAGTCGGGAATGTGGAAGGGGTGCTCAATGGAGATATTGACGAATTCATCAAGGCTTTTCTTCTTCAGAAAATAAACAGATAAATAGAGAGTTCCGGGGATTCTTTCTTGACGTCACCCCCTAAACTTTATTAAAGTGACAATTTAATCTATCACATTTATACCTACAGAACAGTTTTATCTTCTTTGAGAGTGAACGTATGCAGGAAGAGAACGAAATTATCCAGCAGAGGAAAAAGAAAATTCAGGAGATGGCCAAGGAGGGGATAGAACTCTATGCCCACCGTTACGACCCTGAAGATTCTGCCCATGAAATCTTTGAGAAATACGGGAGCTTAAGCCCCGATGCCCTTTCCAGGGAGAAGCCTTCGGCGGTCATGGCAGGACGTGTGATATCCATGCGCCGCTTCGGCAAGGCTGCGTTCGCCCATGTCCAGGACGGAAGCGGCAAGATCCAGGTCTTTGCCGCACGGGACGTCCTGGGAGAGGAGACATTCCGACTCTTTAAACGCGTGGATATCGGCGATTTCATTGGTGTGCGCGGCACCCTCTTTGTGACCAAAACAGGGGAACTCACCATCGAGATTCACGACCTCAAGATCCTGACCAAGGCCGTGCGGCCCCTTCCGGAAAAATGGCACGGCCTCCGGGATAAAGAGATCCGGTACCGACAACGCTATCTTGACCTGGTGGTCAACCCGGACGTGAAAGAAACATTTATTCAGAGAAGCCGGGCGATCTCCGCTATTCGGGACTTCATGAATGGTCAGGGCTTTCTCGAGGTCGAAACCCCCATGATGCAGCCGATCCCCGGCGGCGCCACGGCCCGCCCTTTCAAGACACATCATAACGCCCTTGGGATCGACCTCTATCTACGGATCGCCCCGGAACTCTATCTAAAAAGGCTCCTGGTCGGCGGCATTGAACGCGTCTATGAAATTAACCGGAATTTCCGGAATGAAGGGATGGATCTGGAGCACAATCCGGAATTTACCATGATCGAATTCTATATGGCCTATGCGGATTACACCGACCTGATGCGCCTGACCGAAGAGCTCCTGACCGACGTCGTCCAGAAAACAAGGGGGTCTCTCCGCATCACATTCAAAGGGTTAGACATTGACATGACCCCCCCTTACCATAAAGTAACCTATCATGAGACCCTTTCCGCTGCGTTCAGGGAAAAAGGTTTTTCACCCGATCTCCTCGATAACCCGGCAGGGGTGAGGGAGGTCGCTGAGAAACTCAACATTCCGGTTCAGGAGAGCCTTGCCGGTGCCAAGCTGACCAACAAGCTCTTCGAAGTCCTGGTGGAACCCACTCTGATTCAGCCCACCTTTGTGATCGATTATCCTACGGAGGTCTCCCCCCTCTCCAAACGGAAACCGGGCCAGCCCGATTTGGTGGAGCGTTTTGAGCTCTTTATCGCAGGCAAAGAGATTGCCAATGCCTTTTCTGAACTCAATGACCCCGAAGACCAGAGAGGACGGTTCGAACAGCAGGTGGCCGAACGGGCAGGCGGGGACGAAGAAGCCATGTTCATGGACCACGATTTTCTCCGAGCCCTTGAATACGGGATGCCGCCTGCCGCTGGAGAAGGAATCGGGATCGACCGGCTGGTCATGCTCCTGACCGGTAACGAATCCATCCGGGATGTGATCCTCTTTCCGCAGATGCGGCCGGAAACCAAAGACCCCCTCTCCCGGGAGGGGCCTTCTGACCAGGAGGCTTGATACATGTCAAGTTATGAGCTCTTTATTGGATACCGGTACTTAAAATCCAAACGGAAAAACGCCTTTATTTCTCTGGTCACGTTAATTTCCATCCTGGGTGTGACCGTCGGGGTCATGGCCCTGATTATTGTTCTGGCCGTCATGACCGGATTTGAGGAAGATCTGAAGTCCAAGATCCTCGGGACCAATTCACATGTGGTCGTGTTGACACTTGGCAAGCAGGGCATGACAAATTATGCTGAGGTCATCGATCAGGTACAACAAAACTCACATGTGGTCTCCGCAACCCCCTTTATCTTCAGCCAGGTCATGCTGACCACCCAGGACAACGTGGCCGGTGTAGTGCTCCGGGGAATTCTACCTGAAGAGGAAGGGAACGTCACGGACATCACCAAGAATATGGTCGAAGGGAATATACAGGACCTCTCTTCCGGACCCGGAGAACCTGAGGAGACCGAACATCATGGGATCGTGATCGGACGGGAACTGGCCGGCATACTGGGTGTCTACCTGGGAGAACCTGTGAATGTAGTCTCTCCTCTTGGCAGGATCACACCCCTCGGCATGGTCCCGAAAATGATGCAATTCCGGGTGGTGGGGATCTTCGATTCCGGACTCTATGAATACGACACAGGCCTGGCCTATATTTCTCTGAGTGATGCGCAATATTTTTTCGATCTGGAGGACCGGGTCACCGGTGTCGAGGTCAAGGTCGACGACATCTACGCTGCACGGGAAGTCAAAACAAAAATACAGGCAACACTGGGGCCCAACTACTGGGCCAAGGACTGGATGGAGATGAATCGAAATCTCTTTTCGGCCTTGAGATTAGAGAAGATTACCATGTTTATTATCCTCTCCCTGATTATACTGGTGGCCGCCCTGAATATCATCAGTACCCTGACCATGCTGGTGATGGAGAAAGGTAAAGAGATCGCCATTCTCAAGTCCATGGGAGCCCGCAGAACGAGTATCATGAAGATCTTTATGGTGGAGGGGATGGTCATCGGGCTCCTGGGTACGGCCTTCGGTTGCATTCTTGGGCTTCTCATTGCCCTGAACCTCGAAACAGTGGTGGGTTTTATTGAAAACCTTTTCCAATTCAAGATCATCGATGCCTCTGTCTATTATATTGATAAACTCCCGTCCCGCGTCAAGTCTCTGGATGTCTTCTTCGTCACCATGATCTCCTTTTTGATCACCATCTGTTCCACCCTTTATCCCTCCTACAAGGCCTCCAAACTGGATCCGGTAGAGGCGATCCGCTACGAATAGCGATTGACGGCTTTGTAACCCGGTAAGAGGGTCTTCCGCTTTTTACTTTTCCGTCTTTTGGCAATTTTCCAAGAAACCACCACGATTCATTCCGTTATTATCTGCTATTGTCCGCCAAAGATTTTCTTGATATAATAATGATTAAGAATGAATAAGCCGCAAAATCTTTGATTTTTACTTTTTTAGTGCACAACGTGCATGTATCATTTTTCATTTCAGACACGTACGACTCAAACAAATAGAGAGAACATATCATAGTTGGGAGGGACCATGACCACTGTCAAGAGCGACAAAAGGATCAAACTGGGCGAAGTTCTGGTTCAGAACAATATCATCACCGAAGATCAGTTAAAAGAGGCCCTCAAGCGCCAGTATCAGCAAGGGGGATTTCTCGGGACCAACCTGGTTCTGTTAGGGTTTCTGAATGAAGAGGCCCTCATGAATGTCCTGAGCACCACGCTCGGGATACAGAGTATTAACCTTACCGGGGTCGAGATCACCCCGCTCCTTCAGCGGATGCTTCCTTTTGAGAAGGTCACTCTGCACTGCGTCCTTCCCGTTGCCCTGGAAGGGAACACCTTAATTGTGGCCATGGCCGATCCTACAGATATCAAAATCCAGAACGACCTGGAATATACTCTGAACCGTTCCATCCGTGGAGTGATTGCGCCAGAGACCGATATCTATAGTGCCATCGATTTCTTTCAGCAGGAAGGTTACGGGATAAAAACCTACATCAAGACCCCGCAGAACACCAAGAGACTTCAGAAGAACCTGGACTTGCGAGAACTCCTGCGGATGACGGTAAAGGAAAAAGCGAATGACCTGCTCATCACGGCAGGGGTGGCCCCAAGCCTGAAGACCAATAACGAAATCCGCCGTCTGCCCTACCCTGCCCTTTCACCCGGCCAGGTGGAAGAGCTGGTCTTCTCCATAATGAATGAAAACCAGAGACAGAAATTCGATAAAGAATCGGAACTTGATTTTGCCTACTCCCTCTTTGATGTGGGGCGTTTCCGGATCAATTTATACCGGCAAAGAAATTCTCTCTCCCTCACGGCCCGGAACCTCATGGAAAATATCCCAACACTTCAGGAATTGGGGCTTCCCCCATGGCTCAAGGAATATGCCCTGCGGCCGCAGGGATTGATCCTGATTACAGGGCCGGCCGGCCACGGGAATTCAACCACCATCGCCTCCATGATCGAGATTATCAATGCCCACAACAAGTGCAATATCATCACCATTGAAGACCCCATTGAGTTTCTCTTTCACCATAAAAACAGCAACGTCAATCAGCGTGAAGTGGGGACAGATACCGAGTCCTTTGCCACCGGGCTGAAACATATCTTCCGCCAAAGCCCGGACGTCATCATGATCGGTGAATTGCGTGATTACGAAAGCATCTCTATCGCGGTCAGTGCGGCCGAGACAGGCCACCTGGTCCTGGGAACGCTCCATACCCTGAACTCCACCAGCACCATTGAACGGCTGATCAATGTCTTTCCCGGTGAACAGCAGAATCAGGTCCGGGCACAACTGGCTGAATCCCTCTTACTGATCCTCTCTCAAAGGCTGCTCCCATCCCTGGACGGAAAGAGACGACACCTGGCCATAGAAAAACTCGTGAACTCTACACGGGTGAGAAATCTGATCCGGAACAAAAAGACGCATATGATCCGCACCCAGATGCAGAATGAAAAAGAAGATTTTGAGACCATCGATGCCAGCCTGGCGAACCTTGTGAATCAGAAAAAGGTCCGTTATGAGGATGCCCTGAAGTTTACGGACAGCCAGAGCCTGTTTTCAGAATTGGTGAAAAAGAAACCCTGATCGACATACGCTGAATGGAACGACACACCGAATCGGTCGTAAGGAGGGTAACGAAGAAGAGCTGTGCTGACGCACTCAAATGCCGGTCAATCTATTCCCGAGACAGCTCACGAAAAGGGGGAGGATGAGGCAAACCTTCACAAAGGGGGTCGGTCAATCACCGCAAATCAGCGAGTTCATCTTCTAAATCCATAGAATTATCTTGAACGGCATCGTTGGCCTTATCCAAACGGGATGCCGTGTCTTCCAGTACCTTCCGCACCTCGGGCATCATATAGTAATCTTCAAGGGGGAGCTTACACACCGCGTGTGAGAGAATATCCACCTTCTCCGGAACAGTCAGGTTCTTTCGAACAATGATCATCTGCTCCCCCTTTACCCGGCAGAGCCCCCCCCGGCTTTTACACTTCTCATACCGCACCTTGATGGACATTCTCTGCGCCAGGGCTTCTAACTGTTCCAGCATCTCCTGCGAATTCATGTTCCCCCCAAGCATTCTAAAAGGCTAACTCCCGAACCAGGTCGTCATCGGTTTTTTCCTGCCGATCCCTTCCGGCGCTTGATAAAATGACCCGTCTCTCCTTGGCCTCAAACAGGTAGGGTTTTCCCCAGGGATCAACGCCGAGTTTCTTCTCAAGAATCCCTTTCTGTACAAGATCCTCGAGCCCTTCTGGAAGGGATTGTGTTTCCAGGAAGTAGACATGCGATGCGACAAGGATGCGGTTCATATCCTTGACGGCATGCAGATTCTTTAATGATTCAAAACGACCTGCCATATTCCCCGTCAGATTAAAGAGCAAACCGCCATAGGACCGCTGTGAAGAGATGATCAAAGAAACCACCAGGATCAGCATAATTGCATAAGCCGTCAGATTGCGCAAGATTTTTCTTTCCCGCACTGACTCTTTCTGGACCTCTTCTTCTACAAAAACGGGCTGTTCTTCCCCAACCGCTTCAATCAAACCCGCGTTTAAAAGGTTATAGATAGCTTTGCATGCCCCAAACTCACCGATCCGTCCAGCATAGATCAGCTTCTGAACACTCCTGTTCCCGTCCACCAATGAATAGATTCTTTCTTCTTCCAGACTCAAAGGAAAATCTTTCAGCAGGGCGTCTCCTGAACCTTCGCTGGATTTTTCCTCTGTTACATCATCAAACATTCTGTCAACGGAACTGTCCAGATCCTCTTCGGCATGTCTATCTTTCCTTTTTTCATCTGATTGCTTATACACAAGAGACAAGGAGGAGACGACCTTACGGACGATGGGCCATTCATCCATCATCTGCATGGCCTCCATCAGCATCTTTTCGCAGGGAATGGGGACCATGTTCTCTTTATCATACGTTACAGGGCCCTGATCAAACCGATAGTCGCCTTCTTTCCATTCCAGTATCCTGTAGACTGTCTCACGGACCTGCAGCTGAATAATCGAAGAGAGATCTTCGGCACGGACCATCCCTTGCTGCACCACGATATGCCCAATTTTCTGACCTGTCTCCTTCTGTATCGCAAGGACACGATCAAGATCTTCGCTTTTCAACAGCTCCGTCTGCACAAGCACCTCTCCCAGAAGATGGAGCTTCCACTTCTGAAAGGATTCAGCAGCCATCACTGTCCCATCATTAAAAGTCACGGTAACCGTGTCTTGAGAAGACGTCAGTGTCAGCACCCCTGTTTTCTTCTGCATGCTGATGAGCTGAAGAATATCAGTAATGCCAAAATCTTTTATTTTACCTTCTAATGCCATGGTAAGACCTTACTGTATTTTATCTGCATAGAATCTATGTGCTGTTATCCACGAAAACGAGACAGGCGATGAATTGACAATCCATAAATAAACAGGGCCGGAACCATGACCCAAAGCCTGTTGATCCAATTCCCAGTCTGAAAAGTTACAACGTCCAGAATTAACACATCCCAGAAAAATCCGTACATCAAGCATGACACCACGATAAAGATCACTGCAAACCCCCGGAACATCATACCGAAATAGATATGCCCTCCTCCTGGAAGCAATATCCCGAGCCATTTTCCGGTCTCCCGTCTTTGGTCAATATTCTTTCGGATCTCAATTATCTTTTTTGTACGTTGTTTGACATCCACGCCGGATTGTTCTTCGAAGATATAGACACACTGGGAACAGACCGAATCGGACCGAACAACAGACTGGCATTTTTTACAATAGATGATACCGCACTTCTTACAATGACGCGCAATGCCCAGAAGGCGGCGGAAATAATGTAAAGGCAGCAAGGCCAGGAGGAGAGCAACTGGGATCAGCCAGTAAGAAGGCCTGGTCATCAGACTCGAACGACCCCATTCGAACTTCCAAAGATGAGGAAAGAGCTGTTTAAAATAATCTGTCCATAGCCGCCTTTCTGAAAGAGTTTCATCGATCACCATCCGGTTAAAACTGGGTCCGATGATATCCACATAATAGGAAACCAGCTTGGCATCCAACTCGCGGGCCTTATAAAATTCCTGGTCGCTTTTATTGAGCATAAACTGTTCGCGATGTGTCGCACTCATATTAAAATAGGACGAAGCACGTTTTGGATCCAGTTCGATCGCCTTGCTGTACATCTCTACGGCCCGCTTAAAATCACGGCTGGCAAAATAGGTGTTACCCAGGTTATTGTAATAAATCGCTTCACCAGGATTCATCGTGATGGCTTTCTTAAATGCCTTTTCGGCTTTTTTGTATTCGCCCTGCTTTTTGTAGGCCGTGCCGAGCACAAAGTCGAGGGTATCGTCCTCGGCAGACTGAGCAGTCAATCGGATCAGCATGGAGATGCTCGAGTCATCGGAAAGACCGTCCTGGTGACGAATCAGCGCCTGGATGCGATCATTGTGAAGCACTTCCACTCCCTGTTGCAATGTCCCTATCCAGAAAGGAACCACCGCAGTGAAGAGAAGAAAAAGGATATGCACAACCCGTTCCTTCCTTCCGCCATAACTCCACAAAAAGAGAACCCAGAAGAGGCACAGGGTATAGAGTCCCATCCCAAACAGCAGGGGAATCATCATGAAGAGCAGAGTGGTACCGGCAACCCAAAAAAGATGGGGATCACCTGGCAATCTCTCGTAGAGGTCATGGAGTACCAGGCGATAATAACGGGTAAACTGAACAAGATAGAAGATCCCGAAAAAGACCAGAGAGGTAATAAGAAAGAGAAGATTCAGATTGATCAGGATGAGAATGAGATGACCAAAATTCATGACAGAGGAGCGAACAGCCCTCAACCACTCCATGGAAGCTTTGACGATATTCAGCTTACTCTGCATCAAGTAGATTTGTGCTGATGCTTTATGGGGTTCAGGAATTCCAGGTGAAAATTTCGAAGCATCTTCGCACAGTAACAAAGCCTCATCAAAATACCCTAGCTTTGACAGGGTAAATGCCTCCCGCAACAGGGACATGGTGTACGTCCGCATCCGAAACGCACCCAGATCGATCATCTGTTCGTATACCCGGTCAAGAAACATCGCTCCGACTTTCCGGTCTCCCACAGCAACATATCGTTTTCGAAGGAACCAGTTGGTTTCCAACCGCCTGGAATAACCGGAAGGCCCTATCTCAGGAAGTTCTGACATAGGATGGCGAAGAATATCCATGGGAATCTGGATGGACGTCTTGTCCTGAATGTGATCCATCCACTCGTAACCTTCACCCCGATGGGGGGAACCAAACAGAGTCCCAACAAGGATGATCACAAGAATGATGTACCTAAACATGGTGCCGCTCAGCTTAAGGGACTGATTGGGATGTTTCATGCAGTGAGGATTCAGCATGTTTTCTCCTCTCCGCTGATCAGTCGTCTGATATTATCTTTGTGTCGTATGAGCATCATCAATCCCACCGTTAGGGAAAACAAAACCTGCATTGATCCGGAACCAAGCCAATAGGCAAGGAAGGGAAGCATGACGGAGACAGTCAAAGCGCCCACGGATGAGATATGCGTCCATGCAACGGCCGCCCCCCAAACCACAACGAGGATCAGTCCAACGATCGGCATATATGCGAATAACACGCCAAATGTAGTGGCCACACCCTTACCCCCCTTCCACTTGAAAAAGATAGGGTAGTTATGCCCGAGTATTGCGGCCAAGGCAGACAAAGCCAGCCAGACCTCCTGGTCGGTCAAAAGCCGGGCGATTAAGACTGCCACGGTACCTTTCAATACATCACCGATCAAGGTCAGCAGTGCTTCACGTTTACCGACCACCCGGAGTACATTGGTGCTACCGATATTACCGCTTCCATGATCCCGCAGATTGACGCCTCTCCTGCGTGCGATCAGGATCCCGAAACAAACGGATCCGAGCAGGTAGG